>MDTD01103539.1_pt1 | contig 11812 bp, 6 predicted proteins | sample 811221 | NCBI WGS metagenome assembly MDTD01 (sample SAMN05326646, study PRJNA326480) | marine metagenome | isolation source: seawater | place: Pacific Ocean: South West | collected 2011
AATAGGTGTAGTCATGGGAATATTGAGAAAGCTCATCAATACAGCACCATCATCTCGAATTTCAAATCTGCAATTACCAGTTTTGTATGCATTTTTTTTAACAGTTACGGGTCTTTCTCTATCGAATGAATGATGCGATTCTGGGTAAATAGTGATTCCTATTTTTGATCCTGCTTGCTCAGCCATTTCGGACAACTCTTTGCATGCAGAAGCGGGAACCCAGCTATCTAGTTCGCCAATGAGTATGTGCATCGGTGCATTTGTAAAAATTGGATTTCGAGGCTGAGCAATGCAAGGTGGATATATAGATAAGTGGGCAGTGAATGAATTCTGGGCATTTATTTTTTCAATCAAAGGCAGCCATCCTGAAAATATAGCAACACCTCCACCAAGACTCCAACCCATGATTGCGACTCGATCTTTGTCAATTTTTGAGTGAGTAGATATTTTATCAAGGGCGCGATAAGCATCCAATACCATAGTGGCAGTAGTGACCTCGATTTGTGAACCAACCGTAGATTTTACTCCTCTACTAGAAAAACTTTGAAGTTCTAGGGTTGCAATTCCAGATGACCTAAACATCTTAAGGTATTTAAGGTGGTGCGGTCCCCAATCTAAGCTTCCTGCGACACCTATGACTAAAGGAAAAGGACCCTTACCATTTGGCAACCGTAAGATGGCACTGACTTCTTGACTTTTTTGGTTATCCAAGTTTGTTATTACATCTTTAAAGCCAAAAGGGTTTGAGCTATTAAAAGAAATCACTTCTTGGCTGAATACATGGGTTACTAATAAATTGAACAATATGAGATAACTAAATTTCATAAGTAACTATTTGTTTCATAAACTAAAATACCACTTCTTAAGGTATTTGTTTAATAATTAGTTAATTTATTATTCAGTTTTGTTAATCAAGGAGTAAAAATGAAAAGTTGGCTACTTAATTGGGGGTTTATAATAGTCTTTGCCTTTGCAGGCCAAAACGATACTACATTATCTTTTGATACTTCAGAGGGTACCCTCATTAGTGTAGATATTTCACCAAACGGCAAAACAATAGCTTTTGATTTATTAGGGCATATTTATTTAATGCCTTTAAGCGGTGGAACGGCAGAAGCTATCACTAAAGGCACTTCATGGAATATGTTACCTCGATTTAGCCCTGATGGAGAAAAAATACTGTTTACTTCTGATAGAAGCGGTAGCGATGACCTTTGGGTTCAAAATATTAAAACAGGTAATATGAAAAACATAAGCAAAATGGATATTCCTGTCCACCAAGGGACATGGTCTGCGGATGGAAAACACGTTTTTGGAACAGCTCTAAATATGAAAGTCAGACACCCGGTTTACAGATTTAATATGTATGGGAAAAAACAGGAAATTATCCCGGCTGGCTCACGATCACCCGTTAATCACTTTGCAATGCATCCTACAAATAACCTTATTTATTTTTCTCACGGAGACGGCCCTTTGTATCGAAGTGGTGACAGAATTAAAACATATAATATTCAAAATGGTGAAATAAAAACTTACGTTGATAGAGCAGGAGGCGCTGCGAACCCTACGCTATCTCAGGATGGTAAATTTTTAGCCTATGTTCATCGTGATGATAGGCAGACAGTGCTTGTTGTTAGGAATATTCAAACTAACGAAGAAAAAATAGTAAACCGAAATTTAGATTTTGACCGTATGGATGGTGGCAGTTTCTATGGTTCTTACACGAATATGAGTTGGCACCCGAATAATAAAGAAATTTTCATTTCTTATGATGGAGGAATTCATTCCGTAAATGTAGTTACCTTGAAAACAAAAAAAATAAAATTTACTGCAAGAGTAAAAAGACAAGTAAAGGAAACCATTCGTTTTAAACTGGATGTTCCAAGAGATAAAGCAGTGACTAGATCGCATCGCTGGTCTCAGCAAACGCCTGCAGGAATTCTTTACGAAAGTTTAGGTGACCTTTATTTAAAAAACGGAACAAAAATAAAAAATCTCACTGAGTCAACTGATCATGAAACCAGTCCCTACTATGATCCTAGGACAAAGAAAGTGTATTATGCTTCATGGAATGACAATGAAATGGGTGCCGTTTTTCAGATAGATCTTAGCGGGAATAAGAAGAAGAAAATTACAAAAAAAGCAAGTCAATATGGTTCAATTACATCATCCAATGACGGCGCTTTAGCTTATATGAGAGGTGCAGGTTCATTAATGAATGGAAACCGCCTCGAACGTCAAACGGATTTTGAATTAATCCTAAATGAAAATGGTTTAGAGAAGATTCTAGCTTCAATTACATGGAGTAGAAATAGATATGCTAAAAGACCACCAAGTGTTCTTTTTGGAAATGACAATCGAATATATTTTTCAGACTATGTTGGAGATGTATTGACTTTGAAGTCAATTTCAAGGTCAGGCTTTGATGAAAGAGAGGTGTATAAATTTCCTCATGCTACGCGAGCCATCATTTCTCCCAACATGGATTGGATTGCATTTAGAGAATATCATAGAAGTTATGTTACTCCCTTCGAATTCTTTGGTAAAGCTGTATCAATTAGCGCAGAAGATAATCTTGGATTCACACAGCGTGTAGATAAAAAATATGATGGAGATTTTATGTCATGGTCTTCAGATGGAAATTCTCTAATGTGGACGCGAGGAAAGTATCATTATGAGAAATCTTTAAAAGCTATCATTGAAAAAAAGTCTAAGCTAACTAAAAATAACATATCTTTTTCATACGATATTGACAAGCCCTCAACCACAATAGTCTTTAAGAATGTCAGAGTTTTAACAATGAATGAGGATAAAGATATCTTAGAAGGTGTTTCGATTCTTGTTAGAAACAATAAAATTATCTCAGTAGGAGATGAAGTAAGGATTCCAAAGTCAGCAAAAGTTTTTGACATGGAAGGAAGGACTGTAATGCCAGGAATGTTTGATGCGCATGGGCACTACGGAAGCCCAATATCCGCTTTGAACGTGATAGAGCAAAATCTTTATGGGCTTAAAGCAAATCTTGCTTATGGTGTTACTACTATGTACGATGTTTATGGAACAACTCAAAAAGATTTTTGGGTTTCTGACATGTTGCAAAAGGGCAATATAGACGGTCCTAGAATATTTTCTGTGGGAGATCCAATTTTTGTCACCAAATATCGAACTAAAATGTACCGACCAATTAAATCATTGAGCGATGCACTAGAACATGTTCAATTTAATAAGGATCATGGGGCAACGGCAGTAAAAGACTATTCAAATCACAATCGAATAGCGAGGCAACATCTGGTTGAGGCCTCAAGACAGTTAGGTGTCAATATTATTAGTGAATCTTTTTCAAATCCTCAGATGAATTTAACCCAGATCATTGATGGCTTTACTGGTTTAGAGCATACTCTTGGCCTAGAGCCAATCTATGAAGATGTCGTACAGCTACTAAAAAGCACTAAACTAGGAATTACTCCAACATTTATTGTTGTTTATAATGGACCATCAGGAGAAACCTTTTTTTACCAAACAGAAAGACTTTGGGAGGACAGAAAATTACTGAATTTTTTCAGAAAGGATGAACTCATAAAGCTTCGCCGACCAACTTTTTATTGGCCTGATGATCATTATGCCGCTCAAATGGGTCTTACGATGAAGAAATTATATGATCGTGGAATAACAATGCAAATGGGTGCTCATGGCAATATGATGGGACTAGGTGCTCATTGGGAGATGGAGTTATTTACTCATGGAAGTTTCTCTAATTACGATGCTATTGAAATAGCAACAATTAATGGATTCAAGCACCATGGTCTTGATCATGTTCTTGGATCTATTGAACCTGGAAAACTTGCAGACTTTGTAATTATGCAAAAAAATCCCCTTGAAAACATTAGAAATACCAGAACTATCGAATACGTGGTTAAAAATGGAGTGGTTTATAGCGGTAAAAACGCTTCTAGAGTATTTCCAAATCCAATGCCCTCTGAAAAGCTCTATTTTAAAAATTAGGCATAAAAAGATAATTGCCAAATAAGATTAATTGTCTTTTATGTAGAAATTTTTTTGTTATGTAAATTTTCCTATGAAGAAAATATTATTTTTTCTAAAAAGCAATTTAGAAGAAATCGACCCACGTTCAAATATTAGATCTCTTGGTACCAATATAAAAGGAGACGTACTGGCAGGAATTACTGTTGGTATTATCGCACTTCCGCTCGCTTTAGCTTTTGGTGAAATTTCACAACTTGGCCCTATTGCAGGTATTTGGGGTGCAATAGCTGGAGGATTAATAGGAGGACTTTTTGGGGGATGTATGGTTGGTGTGAGTGGTCCCACAGCACCCAAGGCTGCTCAAATTGCAGGATTTATGAGCTTTTTCATCATTGGCGAACTTCAAAATCCTGATCTTGTAGCTGCTTTTTCAATTATATTTTTAAGCGGTTTAATCCTTGTTTTAATCTCGCTTTTAAAAATTTCAAGATTTATTCATTACACTCCTTACCCGGTAATAGCTGGGTTTATGTGTGGCATAGGTGTGATAGTCATTCTAACTCAATTAAATGCCTTTGTTGGTCTTGAAGTTCAATCAAGTATTCATGAAATTATAATAAATTTAAACCACATATTTAAAAACTATAATTCGGAAGCTTTAATTGTTTCTTTGCCGTGTTTATTGATTCTTTTTATGTGGCCAGTTATTGAAAAAAAAATAAGCCGTCTTGCAGCTATTCCACCACCGCTAGCAGCTTTAATTATGGGTACAAGTATTGCTTATTTTATGAATTTAGAGATACCCTATATTGGAGATAAAATGGATAGCGCCTCGGAGGGAAATGTGTTTAGTTTTTATATTCCCGACTTCTCAAGGATTAGACAATTTTTTGTTCCAGCATTAGCATTAGCTGGTTTAGCCATATTGGATAGCTTGCTTAGCTGCAAAGTTGCAGACAATTTAACCAATACTCGTCATAGTAGTGATCGTGAAACATTCGGACAGGGAATGGCAAATATGGCAGCTGGTCTGTTTGGTGGAGTTACTACCGCAACTGCCACAATGCGAACCGTTGCTAATATAAAATTCGGAGCTAAAACCCCACTTGCTTCAATTGTACATGGTGCAACATTATTAGCTATATTACTCGGTCTAGGTTCATTGGTAGCTATTATCCCGACAGCTTGCCTAGCAGCGATATTATTCAAAGTTGGCATTGAAATTATGGATTATAGAATTCTCCCTGTGCTTAAAAAGCTTCCAACAACTGATCTATCAATTTTTATAATCGTATTATTAGTTACAGTTTTTGAGGATTTAATGATTGCTATAGCAATTGGTATAGTTTTTGCAATTATCAGCTCAAGAAATGAAATAAAATCAATTTTTAGATCTAATTCGAATAAGATGATAAGCAACTTAACTGAAACAAAGTATATAATGAAGAGTCAAGATACAAAGAGACTTGAAGAGCTACCGGTTAAAATTCTCAAGCCAAATGGCCCCTTATTTTTTGGATCAGTTGAGCCAATGATTGAATCCTATGCCAAAACAGATGAGCATGAAGTTCTAATTGTAGATCTGAGCACAGTTTCAATGATTGATGTAACAGGTATTTATGCGTTAGAAGATCTTATTAAAAACTCTTTGAAAAAAAATACAGAAGTTTTTATTTCAGAAGTTGATTCAAAAGTAGAAGAAATTTTACAAGAGCTTAATTTTCTAAAAGATACCGCATTAAGCAATTTTGAGACTTCAAGACAAAGTATAGATCCTTTTTTAAAACAGCGATACGGTGTGTCTTATGAATCTAAAACCTAATTAAATCATTTAATGAGAATAGTTTTAATTGAGCCATATTTTTCTGGATCTCATAAATTATGGGCATCTGGATTTAAGAAGTACAGTAATCACAAAATTGAAATTATCTCCTTACCGGGTAAATATTGGAAGTGGAGAATGAGGGGTGGTGCGATTACGCTAGCAAATGAGTTTATGGAATTGGATTACAGCCCTGATCTCGTACTGGCAACTGACATGCTAGACCTCACAACGTTTCTCAGCCTTACAAGATCGAACTCCTATAAACTACCGATTGCTATTTATTTTCACGAAAATCAGCTATCTTATCCATGGTCAACAAACGAAAGAGGTTTACAAAAAAAACCTGACAGACATTATGGATTTATAAACGTATCATCGGCATTGGTTGCTGACCATGTCTTATTCAATTCAAATTATCATTATGAATCTTTCCAAAACGAAGGATTGAAATTTTTAAAAAATTTCCCTGATCGAAATGAACTAGACGTAATGCAAAAAATTAAAAAAAAGAGCAAAGTCCTCTACTTGGGTATGAATTTATCTAAATTTGATAAATATAAAACATTAGTTAAGCGTGAACCGCTCATATTATGGAATCACAGGTGGGAATATGATAAAAATCCAGAACCATTCTTTCAAAGTTTATTCAGACTAAAGGATGAAGGCATTAATTTTAAAGTAGCTCTGCTTGGTGAGAGTTTTAACTCAAAGCCCAATATTTTTTTAGAAGCAAAAAAAATACTTAAAAATCAAATAGTTCATTATGGATATTGTGACGACTTCTCGGCATATGCAAAATGGGTTTGGAAGGCCGATATTTTACCTGTGACAAGCAATCAAGATTTTTTTGGTGGAAGTGTTGTGGAATCTATGTATTGTAGCACTTATCCGCTTTTACCAAATAGGCTGACATATCCTGAGCTGCTACCCCGCACATTACATTCAAAACACATATACTCAAGTAACGAGGATTTATATATCAAATTAAAAAAGTGCATATTAGATATTGATGAGACACGAAAATTTTCACAAAAAAAACTGTTTACATCATTTGATTGGAAAAATATAATTACAAACTATGATAATCTTTTTGAGTCTTTCATCAGATGAATTTATTGAAGCGTAAAAGTCACATGTTGATTTAGTATATCTATTTGAGCAATCTTAATATCTATTTTTTTGCCTACATCATATCTGTTGTTTGAAAATTTTCCTAATAGTGTCAATTTATTTGACGATAGATTATAACGGTCTCTGGGTAGCGTTCTAGTTTCGATATAGCCTGTAGTTTCTGTTGAGATTTCACAAAGCGTTATTAGTGATGGTTTTATATTTATAATAATTCCATGAAGTATTTTATTTTCTTGCTTCTTAAGCCATCTCAAGCCCTTTATTTTTGTATAGTCTCTGGAAGCTTGTTTGGCTTTTAGTTCTCCGGAGTTGCAAAAAATTATTGAATCGGAGAGAGTGTTAAAATTTCTAAATCGTTTTTTTATAATTCGATGAACTATGAGGTCAGAGTACCTCCTTATTGGGCTAGTAAAGTGGGTATACTCATCAAACCCCAATCCATAGTGACCGATACTATAGGTTGAATAAAATGCTTTCTGCATTTTTCTTATGAATAACATGGATATAATATTATATAAATCTGTACCATGATAATAATTCAAGAACTCATTGATTGATTTTGTAGTAAGTCTTCGTGTATCTGGCTTCGCCCTAGAAAATTTTGCTATAATATCTTTAATATAGTCCTCATTTTTTTGATCAGGTATGTCATGATTTCTAAATAAGCCTGATCGATTTGAATCTTTGTTCAAATCAACAATCTCTTTTGCAGCAATTTTATTCGCAAGTAACATACACTCCTCAACAATCTTGTGGGAATCTTCATCTTTTTTTATCGTAAGAGGGTTATAATTATTTTTACGATTTTTAGTAAAGATAACTTCGTGATGAGCAAAACTTAATCCATCATTTAAACGCTTGATTTTTAAAGCGCTTGTCAACTCATTTAACATATTTAGTGAATCTTCACAAGAGTTTGAATTCAATTTCTTTAAAATGCTAGAGACCTCAGTGTAGGTAAACCTTTTGTCGCTATTAATTATTGATTCGAAAAACGTGTAATTAATAATAGAGCATTTAGCATCTATTTCTACTTTTAAAGTGAGGGCTAATCTATCTTTATTGGGAACCAATGAGCATAAATCAGTAGAGAGTATTTCAGGCAACATATGAAATACTTTCTCTGGAAAATAATAGCTATTTGCTCGTTTTTTAGCGCAGATATCAACAGGATCACCTTCTTTAACATAAGTTGACACGTCCGCAATGTGAATATATAGATCATAACCATATTTTTTCTCGACAATACTTAGGGCATCATCAAAATCTCGAGCATTATCTGGATCAATGGTAATTGTAGGAATTCCAGTTAAATCGACTCTTTTTTTACTATTTTCATTGAATATTGATTTATACTTAGCGTACTCGTCGTCATTAATTTCAATCTGAGGAAGCTTGTCTAATTCGTATCTTCCTGATATAAACAAAAAATCAGAATTAGCATCATCTTTAGTGGAAACTATAGATACAACTTTTGCATATGCCGTTTTGTGGTTTTCGCGCCAATTAACAATTTTTATTTTTACAATGTCTCCAATTGAGGCTCTAACTGCGTTTTCTTTGATTGTAATAGGCTTCGCTTGGAAGGGATAAAGCAATGCTGCTAGTTGACTTTTTTTCGCGAAAACCTTAGCAGTAAAGACACTTTTATTCCTACTTAAGACGCTTTCAATTTTTGCAGTTATTTGGGCTTGCTTTGTTTCATCTATACGAACTTTAACTGTATCTCCATCAAGCGCACCTTTTAAAAATACTTGGCCAACAAAATATTTCTCATTGGTATCCGGATTTGTTACAAATCCGCCTTTGTTTGCGATACTAATTCTTGAAATAAAAGGGGAAATTGGTACTGTTTTTTTTGATCTCATTCAAAATAATAATTACACTTTATTAGCACATTACTATATCTCAATAAGATAGGTTCCTTTTGTCACTTTAAATCCCTTTTTAGACCATGTAGCAATTTCAGGATTCTGTCCCTTTTTTTCTCGGATTGAAGCGCAGCCAACATCACCATTTTTCCCGAGAGCAACAATCTTATCATTAAAATTAACCTTAGAAGGTCCTCCATTGATATCGACAATGCGTTTACATACTTCCTCGCAAGCCTCTTGCGGACTTTTGCCATTGCGCATCAACTCTACCCCTAAGAACGATCCACATGACCTTATCATTTCTTCACCTCTTCCAGTTGCCCCTACAGCTCCAACTTCATTGTCAACATAAAGACCTGCTCCAATTATAGGGGAATCTCCAATTCTTCCAGGGATTTTCCATGCAAGTCCGCTAGTTGTTGTGATACCTGCGATATCTCCGTCATTGTTTAATCCTAAAACATTAATAGTTCCAGTTGTTCTCTTTCCAGAGCGATCACTATTCAAAGGAGGCAGATAATCGTCTTTGTCGGAAAGGTTTTCGCGCCATTTAACCCAAATCTTTCTCGTCTTTTCAGTTAATAAATTCTCAATTTTGAAACCATGCATTAGAGCGAAATCCTGAGCACCTTTACCTACTAAATGAATATGATCAGTTCTTTCCATAACCAGACGAGCAACTGAACTAGGAGTTTTGATTCCCTCTATGCAAGCAACAGAACCACAATTGTGATCCGAGCCATTCATTATAGATGCATCTAATTGCACCACTCCATTCATATTTGGTAATCCGCCATATCCCACTGAAGTATCTTCTGGGTCTAGTTCCGTCACATTAGCCGAAAGTTCAATTGCATCCAAAAGTGAACCATTTTTTCTAAGAATATCCCACCCAGGCCTTAATACTTTTTTACCCCATTTTTCACCTCGACTGCAAAGTATTACAGGATTGTTTTTTATTGATGCGTTTGGTTTTCCCAGTAAATTAGAATTTAATGCTGGCAAAGAAAGACCCAGCGCAGAAATAGATTTAATAAATTTTCTTCGATCAATCATTCGATTTTACTCCTTTTTAAAATATGTAGATGAATTTTAAAGCTCTACAAATATAATTCAAATTATTATGATTATGACAGGTAAATAGATTTTTCTAATTTATAAACGTCTTTTTCTATATTTATGTCCCATTCTAAAACTATATCCCTAAAAGATGTTTATCGATTGTGGTTGCCATTGGCCGGAAGTTGGCTGTTAATGGGAATTGAATCACCTATGCTGGCTGCTTTTGTTGCAAGAATGGTTTCTCCTGAAATTACATTGGCGACATGGGGTTCTTTAGTATATCCAATTTCCCTTGTTGTTGAAGGTCCAATTATAATGTTGCTGACAGCTAGCACCGCTCTTGCAAAAGATATGTCCTCTTACAAAAAGCTATTTAAATATATGCTTACTATGTCTTTGGTTTTGACCCTCATACATATCCTCATTGCTTTTACTCCAATATTCTTTTTTGTCGCTAGAGATTTGATGAATGTACCAGAATCTCTTTTAGAGCCAGGTAAAATAGGCCTCCAGATTATGACACCTTGGACATTAATGATTGCTTGGAGGAGACTGAATCAGGGAGTGATGATTAAGCATGGCAGCTCAAATATGGTTGCAATTGGAACATCAATTCGATTAATCACTCTAGTGCTTGTACTATCTTATGGGAGATGGTTCTCTAATTTATCTGGAATAGTTGCAGGTTCTTCTGCGGTTGCTTTAGCGGTAACAGCTGAAGCTGTATATGCTCAATTAGCAGTTAGAAAAATATTAAGAAAAACTCTTCCTAAAGAAAATGTATCAAATCAAATTACCAGAAAAAGCTTCACTAAATTTTATTTACCTTTGGCAATTACACCCCTGGCTTCCTTATTAATACATCCAGTTGGTTCGGCTGGGATGAGTCGTATGCCTGAAGCGCTTCCATCGCTTGCAGCATGGCCGGTAGTTTATGGACTGGTATTTATAACAAGATCTATGGGATTTGCATTTAATGAAGTTGTTGTTGCTTTATTACCACGACCAAATGGAAAATATGAGCTATTACGATTTACCCGAATTCTGGCATTCTCAACCAGCGCATTTTTAGGTTTGCTAGCTTTAACTCCTATTGGGAGTTATTGGTTTATTTATATATCAGGCCTCTCAAGTGGGCTCGCCCATCTATCCTCGATTACTCTAATTTTTGCAGTTATTATGCCGAGCTATCAAGTCTATCAAGCTTGGTATGCTGGGTTATTAGTAAATAAGAATCAAACTAACGGTATTAGCTATGCAGTATTAGTTTATGCTATAATTGCTATTATAGGGTTGTGGATTGGAACACATTTTGCTAGCTTTCCAGGAATATATTGGGCAGTGAATGTTTTTGTTTTTGCAGGCTTATCGCAAACACTGTACTTAAGATATTCTTATAAAAAAATAGGATACAATAATGGAAAAATTTGAACTCAATGATAACGTGATAATAAAAAATCCCCAAATTAATGATACTGCATTCATCGCAGATGGAGCTAAAGTTATTGGCGACGTAATCATGAAATCAGAAAGCTCTGTATGGTACAATACAGTGCTTAGGGCTGATATAAATCAAATTGTTGTTGGAGAGAGAACCAATATTCAAGACAATAGCGTTTTGCATTTAGAAAATGATCAAGGAGTTACAATTGGAAATGATGTTACAATAGGCCACAAAGCAATTATTCATGGCTGCATTATTGATGATGGCGCCTTAATTGGAATGGGGTCAATAATAATGAATGGAGCCATAATTGGTAAAGGAGCAGTGGTAGGAGCAGGTGCTATTGTAACAGAAAATATGCATGTCCCTGCATTAGGGCTTGTGGTGGGTCTACCTGGAAAAGTGATTAAAACATTACCGGAGGATACCTACGACAAAAATATAAAATGGGCAAAAAAATATGTTCAACTTGCTATGATTCATAAATCTAAA
>MDTD01167809.1_pt1 | contig 11812 bp, 12 predicted proteins | sample 811221 | NCBI WGS metagenome assembly MDTD01 (sample SAMN05326646, study PRJNA326480) | marine metagenome | isolation source: seawater | place: Pacific Ocean: South West | collected 2011
ATCTTTACCCAAAATATTAATAGAACTTGTAGCAATATTGATTTTACTATCAATAATATCAATATTTGTTTATAAAGATTATTCCACAACTGAAATAACTTCTTCAATGACGCTTTTTCTTATTACAGTTGTTAGACTAATCCCTTTACTAGGAAAACTTATTACATACATTAACTCTTTAAGTAATTTTGCACCAAGTTTAAGTATTTTAAACGATGAAATAAAAGATCATTCAAACAATGTTAATGTAGATAATAAGATTAATGATAAACAATTATCAAATCTAGATGAAATAGATCTAGAAGAAGTAGAATTTACTTATCCAGATACTGGTATCAAAATTTTTTCAAAAATAAATTTAAATTTAAAAAAAAATAGAATTTATGGAATTATTGGTCCAAGTGGTTCTGGTAAAACTACTTTGCTAAATATAATTACTGGTCTAATTGCACCAACCAAAGGAGTCGTAAAATATAACAACTTAAATATTAATAACGGATACACAACAAAAATAGGTTATGTATCTCAAAGTTCCCTATTATTAAACAGTCCTATTAAGAATAATATTGCATTTGGATGTGACAATAAAAATATTGATGAAAACAAATTAATTAAATCTTTAAAAGAAGCACAAATCTATAATGAAATTGTAAATCTGCAAAAAGGATACGAAACCGTAATCAGTGAATTAGGAGGAAATTTTTCAGGAGGTCAAATCCAAAGAATATCTATCGCTAGGCTACTTTATAATGAATCAAATATTTTAATTTTCGATGAACCTACAAGTTCCCTAGATGAAGAAAATAGTAAAAATATATTAAAAACGATTTCGAAATTAAGAGATAAAGGGATTGTGTTTATTGTAAGCCACAATAAAGACGATATGCAAATTTGTGATGAGGTATATAGAATAATTGAAAAAAAACTTATTGTAGAAAAGGAATAAATAATTATTGGAACTAATTAATTAAAAAATATGAAAAAATTCAAAAAAGGCAAAGTCTACATAGTTTGTGCCATGGATACAGAGGGTCCAATTATAAATAAAAAAAAACCTGACATATTAAATTCTTGGAAAAAAATAAAAAAATTAGTTAACACTCTTACATCAAAAAATTTTAGAAAAAAAAATACAGATTCCAGTGGTAAAGGAATAGTATATTCATGGTTTATTTTAACTCTTACTGGTTTTAAGACGAATCCTTATCAAAGACCTATGGATTACCATCAGGTTTATGATTTTTATTTAAAGAATTTTTCAAAAAATTTCGCCAAAAATAAAGATGAAGTATATTGGCATTATCACCAGCCAGCACCAAGTAGAATTGGAAATGAGTGGTCAAAAGATTGGACCTCGTCTCAGGAATACTTCAATATATTATCTAGACTTTTATTAGAAAGATCTTATTTCCCATCCTGTTTTAGAGCTGGTGGCAGAATAGAAGATAACGACTTATCACATTGGTTAGAACAATGGATACCATTTGATTACTCATGTTGTAGTGGTGATATTAATTGGAATAGAAAAGAAAGTGATGGTCAAAAACTTAAGGATGTATGTGACTGGTCTTTATCATCAAAATCATGGGGAGGTTATAATCCTTCAAATGAAAATTATCAGATTAAAGGTAAACAAAATAGATATATATTTAGATGTCCAGATTTAAATTCACCAGTACACAAGTTATCTGATAAAGAAATTAGACAAGCATTTCGTAAAGCAAGAAGAGGGCAAAGTGCTTTACTGTCATTTTTTGATCATGACAGAAGATACAATGTAATAGATAATATCTCTGATGTTTGTGAAAGGATAAAAAAAATTTCTAAAGAATTTAAAGATATTAAATGGTATTATAAAAATGCAAAAGATGCTGCAAATCTTCAATTGAACTTAAAAAAAATAAATAAACCCAAATTTTTTTTAAAAGTTATGGATAAGAATAGATTGCTTATTAAAGTTGACAAAAAAATTTTTGGAAGAACTCCTTTTTTATGTCAAAAAATTGGCAATAAGGAAGTCAATGAACTATCTTTAAATATACTTGGAAAACAAAAATGGATCTCACCTCCATTAAATAATTTTAATAAAAAAAAAATTTTTGCAATAGCAGCTAATAATATTAATGGAGAAACTTCTATATTACATTTCAAGATAAATAAAGATAAAATACAATTTTTAAAAGGAGATAACAGATGAAAATTTTAATAGTTGGACTGGGCTCAATTGGTAAACGTCATATAAACACAATGTTAAAACAAGGAGTTAAAAAAGAAAATATTATTGGTTTTGATGTAAGAAAAGATAGAATTAAAGAAACTAATAAAAAATTTAATATTAAAACATTTTTAACAAATTTTTCAAACATTAAAGAAAAAGAGTTTAATGCTGCAATAATTTGTTCGCCTACATCTTTGCATATTAAACAGGCAACTATTTTAGCGAAAAAAAAAATAAATTTATTTATTGAAAAACCTCTATGTCATAATTTAGATGGTATAAAAAAACTTCAATATTTTGTAAAAAAAAATAAGCTACAAGTTTTAATTAACTATCCATTTAGATTTTCTGAGCATGGCAAAAAGCTTAAATACTTAGTGGATAAAAAGATTTTAGGTAAAGTATTATACTTTAGAGGAGAATTTAGTGAATATCTTCCAGATTGGCATCCTTGGGAAGATTATAGAAAATTTTACATGGCCTTTAAATCACAAGGTGGGGGATCAATATTAGATCAAAGTCATATACTTGATATGGCACATTTTTTATTTGGAGATATGAAAGAAGTGCTTGGTTGTTTCAATAGTAAAGTAAGTAAGTTAGAGGTTAAATCAGATGATATAGCTGAAATTTTATTGAAATTTAAAAGTGGTTTAGTGGGAAATATTCATCAAGATATGATTGGCAGACATCATAAAAAAGAAATGACTATAATATGTGAAAAAGGAAATATTCATTGGAACGTTTATAATCTCTCTGTGACTTTAATTTATCCTAATGGAAAAAAACGAATATATAAATTTAAAAAGGATCACAATATTATGTACAATAACCAAACAAAACACATGGTCAAAATTTTAAGGAAAAATGAAAAACCAAAAATTTCACTTACCGATGGTATACATACGCTTAAAGTAATTAACGCAGCTGAAAAATCACATAAAATTAAAAGATCAATTTTTATATAAATGAAAAAAAAAATACTAGCTATAATCCCAGCCCGTGGTGGTAGTAAGAGAATTAAAAATAAAAATTTAACCAAAATAAATGGTTTTCCTCTTATTTACTACACTTTAAAATACGCTAAAAGTTCTGGCCTATGTGATATGATTTTTGTATCTACAGATGATAAAAAAATCTCAAATTATGTTAAAAAATTAGGATTTTCAGTTCCTTTTTTAAGACCAAAAAAAATAGCAAAAAGTGAAACTTCTGATGAGCCAGTTTTAAAACATGTATGTGAAACGTTAGAAAAAAAAAATATCTTTTTTCCTGAAATAATCATTTTTCTTAGACCCACTACACCTTTTAGAAAAAAGGGTTTAATAAAAAAATTATTAAATAGTTATTTTAAAAATAAGGCAACTTCAGTAAGGAGTGCTCGAAAAGTTGGTCACTGGCATCCTTTTTGGATGTTTAAAGAGGGTAAAAATAAAAAACTCAAAGAAGTTATTACTAAAAAAAATTTTTTTAAATATTATCAATCTCAAATGTTACCTGATTATCTCAAGCATGATGGATACTGTGATATAATAGATAGAAAAAATTTGAAATCAAAAAATATTAAAAAAGGTTTGTTTAATATGTATGGAAAAAAAATGATTTATGAATTAAATGAAGATGATTATTTTATAAACATAGATGACAATAAAGATCTTAAGTTAGCCAAATTAACAGAAAGAATAATAAAAAAAGATGTTAGATATTAAAAAAATTAATTTGTATGGCTTATCTATTCCATTTAAAAAAAAGGTAGAAACCAATTGGAGCAAAAGATTAGGCACTACTTCTTTTCTTATTGAAGTCAAAACTTCTAATAACATAAGTGGATATGGTGAAATGATAGCTTTTTTTCCAATAGAGCAATGTAAAATAACTTTAGAAAAAATGATTAAAGACATTGAAGGGTTTAAATTAAATCAAATTTCAAAAATGATGAATCGTGCGCTCTATGGTGGAAGCTGGATGAGAACTGGTAAAGCAAATGATCTTGGATTATCTGCCTGGGCTGCTATAGAGATGGCTTTATTTGATGCATACACAAAAACTTTAAAAATCTCTATTGGTGATTTTTTCGGAGGGTCATTACAAAATGATTTTTCATTAGCAGTCAATGTTGATGTAGGAAGTGTAAGTTCAATGTGTAAAGACTCAAAAAGACTTGTTACAAAAGGATACAAAACTTTATTTATTAAAGTTGGAAAAAATAATTTATCACTTGATAAAGATCTTTTGATGTTATCTAAAATACAAAATACAGTAGGACAAAATATTCAACTTTATATAGATGTGAATGGTGCCTGGTCTCTTCATACTGCTATAAAAGCATTTAGAAAATTAGAAAAATTAGATTTAAACATAATTTGTATTGAACAACCAGTAATGAGCAAAGCTGGTTTAAGAACTTTAAGAAATAAATTCAAATATCCAATTGGTATTAATGAGCCTCTTAGTAATCCTCAAAATATTTTAAATTTTTTAAAAGATGATATCGCTGATTTTTATATCTTGGATATTTATGAAGCTGGAGGTTTGTTAAATTTTTTTAATCTTTCTAAAACTATTGTAGCTTCAGGAAAACATGTAATTTGTAGAGCACATGGAGGTACTAATCTGTCATATCTAACAAGCTTAAAAGTTTTATCAGCAGTAAACTCCAATCTGACAACAGTCCCTCATCAATGTTACGAATTAAATGATAAAAATTTGATAAAATGGATACCAAAAGTAAAAAATGGAGTTTTAAATATTGATAAAGAGCAAAATAGATATACTTATTTAGATAAAAAATTATTTTTAGAATATTCAAAATTATTCAAAAAAAATAATATTTATGAAATCTATAATAATAAAAATAAAAAAACTGTTCCTTATTTTCCAAAGTATTAAATGAATAATAAAAATCAAATAATTACCAGACATGGAAACTTTTTATCTTCTTTAAATATAAATAAAGAGGAAATTAAAAATAATGTAATAAATATACTGAGTAATTTATCAATTAATAGATTAAATCAAGAAGATCAAAAAATTTTAGAAGATATAAAAATTTCTTTCGAAAATCTAAATCAAGATGATTTATCATTTATTAATAAGAGTGATGCTTCAAATAAATTTAATTTAACTATTCAAGAGTTAAATTGGTTATCAAAAAATCCTCAAAATAATTGGATTAAATATCTAATATATAGATATAAGTTTAAAGTTTATCCTAAGAGAAAAATTGTTACAAATTTCCCCCAATATATATTGATTGAACCAACTTCTATTTGCAACCTTAGATGTATTATGTGTTTTCAAGTTGATAAATCATTTAGCTCAAATAAAAAATATCTTGGATATATGAGTTTAGATCTATTTAGAAATATTCTTGATCAAGCCAAAAATAATGGATGTAATGCTATAACATTAGCATCTAGAGGTGAGCCAACTTTACATAAAAATTTTGATCATATATCGAAAATTCTTCATGACTCATATTTATTGGATTGTAAGCTAAATACTAATGCAACAATGCTAAATGAAAAAAAAATTAATGAGATATTATCTGCAAATTTTAGTGAGGTAATTTTTTCTGTCGATGCAGGAACAAAGGAAACTTATGAAAAAATAAGATATAAAGGAAAATTTGATAAAGTAGTGAAAAATATTGAACTTTTTAACTCAATACGAGATAAAAATTTTAAAAATTCTAATACTGTTACTAGAATTGCTGGAGTTAAAATTTTAGATGAACAAGATTTAGGGCAAATGGAAGGTTTTTGGTCAAATTTAGTCGATGAGGTTAGTATCAAATCTGCCTCTGAAAGATGGGATAGTTACAATAATAAGATCAACTCTATTAAAGATCCATGCATGAATTTGTGGACAAGAATGTATGTTTGGTACGATGGAACAGTTAATCCTTGTGATTTTGATTATAAGTCATTTTTAGCAGTTGGTAATGCTAATGAAAGCCTTTTGAAAGATATTTGGAAAAATGAAAAATATAATAAATTACGAGAAAATCACTTAAACAATTTAAGAAGTAAACACAATCCATGTGATAGATGCCCTATAACAGATTAAAAGATGTTTAAAATAGGAATAATAGGAAGATCTGGACATGCTGGGCGACTTATAAATATATTAAATAATAAAAAAATTAACGTTATTTCTTATCACCCCAAAACTAAAATTATTTTAAAAAAAAAAATAAAATATACAAATAGTTTTAAAGAACTTCACAATTGTAAAGGGATTATTATTTCATGCCCAACTTTTCTACATTGGTTTTACCTTAATAAATTAAAAAATTTTAAAGGTCATATTCTAATTGAAAAACCAGCAGTTTCTAATATTAACCAATCAAAATTATTAATTCCCTTAGCTCAAAAATATAAACTAAAATTAAATATAAATTTTAACTTAAGAAACTCCGAATTAATTAATAAGATTTCAAAGATTATTCAAAATAGAGAAAAATTTGGAAAAATTGTAAGCGGTAATATATTTTCAAGTCATGGTCTGGCTTTTAAAAAAAATTATTATAAAAATTGGCGATCACAAAAAAAGTTTTCAAAAGGAATTATGGAAGTTGATACTGTGCATTATATTGATTTAGCAATTGCATTATTTGGAAACATTTTAGATTATAAAATATTTGCTAATAAATTTGCAACAAATAAAAGTAAATTCAATAATGATACAATTACACTACTTTTAAAAACAAAGAAAATACCTTTCTATATATTTAGCAGTTATTCCAGTGCTTTTTTCTTTAAATTAATCATTTTTGGCACAAATGGAATTATTGAGTATGATGGGAATAAGATAACATTAAAAAGTCCTAGAAATACCTTTAATAAAATTGGAAGATTCATAGCTCCAAAAATTAAATTAAAATATAAGATTAAATTTGAAGATATGTGGAGAAACAGTCTGATCAAAAGTATCAGTGAATTTATCTTAAAAATTAAGAAAAATAAAAAAACAAACTATAAAATATTAAAACAAAATATGGATGCTATAAATCCAGTTTTTAAAATTTAAGAATTCAGATGGCAAAAATACTTTTTTCATTTACAAATGATTTTTTTATTAAGAATCAATTAATTAATGGAAGTATTAATGATTTAAAAAAAAAAAATGATTGTTATTTTATTGCTGATAGAAAAAAAGTTAGTATTTACTCTGAGGATTTAGAGAAAGAAAAAAACTTTCTTGGATACTATAGCTTAGATGAGAATTTAATCAAAAAATATAGAAGATTTTTTTGGATTAGACTTTTCAAAAATAAAATAGGTTCAAAGGGATTGGAATTAAAAAAAAAAAAATACTTAAAATTAAAATTAAATTGGGGAGATGAGTCTTTAAGTCAGAAAATAATTTTCTACCCACTTAGATTTTTATCTTTTGTTAAAAGAAATATTTTTTATTTTTTTTCAAAATTTATTAATGAAGAAAAATACACAAATTTTTTTTATAAGAAAAATCAAATTGATAAAAAAATATTTGAATTTGTTGAAAATCTAAATCCTGATTTAGGAATATATTTTGCACAAGGTGAAAATCACGGTTTTATTGAGTTTGTAAGAGCATGTAAAAAATTAAATATTAAAACAATGCAGATAATTGAAAATTGGGACAATTTAAGTGCAAAAAATATATCTAATCCTGCACCTGATTTTCTTGTAACTCTCTCAGAACAACAAAAAAAAATAGCTGAAAAAGTTCACAAATTTTCTAATGACAAAATTTTTGTCTTAGGTTCGAAAAAATATGACAATTTTTTTAAATTAAGAAATTCTAATTATCAATTAGACATAAAATCTAAGTACATTTTATTTTTAGAAGGCTGGGTTTGGGCTGATCAAGAAAAAATGTTTGATGTTCTAGACAAATTTATTTCACAAGAAAAAATATTTGATGGTATTAAAATTTTATATAGACCCCATCCTCTAAGAAATGAAAATTATAACCTTGTAAATTTGAAAAAATATAAAAATATCATTTTAGATCCACAAATGAAATATGCTTATGAAAATAATTATTTTAACTTAAAGAGTATACCCGATGAAGAATATTACGCATCATTAATTAAAAATGCAAAAATGGTTATATGTGGACCAACATCAATGATATTAGAGTCATTAATTTTAGAAAAAAAAATCTTAGTATTAGCTTTCAAAAGTAAAGATTATTACAGTAATTACAATTTTATAAAGAATATGATTAATTATGATTATCTAAAATTTATTCCTTCTATAAAAATAAACTACTCCCTTAATGACATTCAGAACGACATAGTGGAAATTTATAAACAAAATTACAACTCAGATAAAAAAGAAATCGATAAATGTTTAGAATTTCTTATTCACAATAGTGAATTAAGTCATTCTGAAAGATTTAATGATTTAATCAAAAAGTTAACTTAGATATTGATAATTTTTATTTCAATTTTTTTAGTAAATTAGAAATTTTTTTATCATCGTAATTAATCTTTTTCATTATTTTAGATGCTGCTTTTGGGTCAAGCTTAAAAGCTAATCTCAAAATATCCATCCAATTTACGTTGTTTTTAGATCTAATTTTTTCTATTTTGTTTATTATATCTAGATATTTGTTATTTTTCATTTTTAAAATATTAATATAAAACCATTTGTAAATAAATACTTAATGAAAATAAAAAATAAAAAAGTATTAATTATTGTAGCACATCCTGACGATGAAACTTTTGGATGTGGAGGCTTAATAAAAAAATTAAGTTTAAATAAAAATAACATTGGTGTTATTTCTTTCACAAACGGTGTGGGATCTAGACCTAATCAGAAAATAATACAAATTAAAGAGAGAGAACAATCAAGCAAAAATGCATCTAAAATATTGGGATTTAAATGGTTGGCACAATACGATTACTCAGATAATGAACTAGATAAAGTGAGCTTATTAGAAATAATTAAAATTTTAGAAAAACATAAAAAAAAATTTAATCCTCACATAGTTTTAACTCATAATTTTTCAGATTTAAATATTGATCACAGAAAAATTGCTGAAGCAACTTTGACTGCTTTTAGACCAGAACCAAAAGAAAAGCTGGAACAGTTTATTACTTTTGAAGTACCTTCTGCCACTGATTTTAGAGTACTAAAAAACAAAAAAAATTTTTTACCAAATTATTATGTTGATATAGAAAAGAATATAAATGCAAAAGTCAAAGCTATTAGATCCTATAAAAAAGAGCTGAAACCATATCCACACTCTAGGTCAGTAATTGGGATAAAAAACTTAAATAAGATTAGAGGAAATCAATCTGGATTAAAATACGCAGAGGCTTTTGAAATAATTCGTAAAATAGATAAAAGTTAAATGCAAAAAAAAATAATCATTGCATGCTCAAAAAAATGGTTTTTTAAAAATATTAATTTACTAAAAATAAAAAAAAAAAATTTAGTTATTATTAAAGAAAAAAAAAAATTAAATATCAATAATTTAAAAAAAATAAACCCAAAAATAATTTTTTTTCCACATTGGAGTTATAAAATAAAAAATAGTATTTTAAAAAACTTTAATTGTATTTGTTTTCATGCTGCTCCATTACCTTATGGAAGAGGTGGGAGCCCTATACAAAATTTAATATTAAGGAAATTTAAGAATACTCCTATTTGTGCAATTAAAATGACAAACAAAATTGATGCTGGGCCAATTTACCTAAAAAGAAATATTTCTCTTTCAGGAAACTTAGATGAAATATTTGATAGAATTTCTTTAAAAATAATTGGGATGATCAAAATTATTATTAATAGAAATATATCTCCAAAAAAGCAAATTGGTAAAGTTGTAGTTTTTAAAAGATTAAAAGAGGATAATTCAGAAATTAAAAAGAATGAAAATATTAATAGAATCTATGATAAAATTAGAATGTTAAGCTCTAGTGAATATCCAAATACATTTATTAAAAAAAATGGTTACAAAATTTACCTTACAAAACCAATATTAAAGAAAACAAAAATTTATTGTGAAGCAAAAATTGTTAGGATTAAAAAATATTAAATGAAGCTTAGACTTGCTCAAAATAAAGATCTTAAATTTATTTTTAATCTCTACAATCAAAATATTTTAGAAAAAAATTTTTTTTCAATAAAAAAAGTTCATTTTAATGAACATAAAGAGTGGTTTAAAAAAAATATTAAAGAAAAAAAGTTTTTTGTATGTTTATTAAAAGATAAAATTGGATATGTTCGTTTCGAAAAAATTGATAAAAAAAATTTATCAGTTTCGATTGCAATAAAGAAAAAATACAAAAGGAAAGGTTATGGAAGAGCTATGTTAATAAAAGCACTTAATAAAAAAACAATTTCAAGATTTAATGTTTTTGCTAACATTAAAAGTAAAAATTTTATTTCAAAAAAATTTTTTTTAGATTCTGGTTTCAAACTTGTAAAAAAAAATAAATATATGATAAAAGCTAAATAATCATGAAAAAATTTATAAGCAAAAAACCTTTTATCATTGCTGAAATTTCGGCTAATCATAACGGTTCTTTTTTAAGAGCGTCAAAACTAATAAAATTAGCAAAAAAAAGTGGTGCAGATGCAGTAAAACTTCAAACATATACTCCTGATATGATGACAATCAAAAAAAACAATTTCAGGATACGAAGTGGTCTTTGGAAAAATTATAGTCTTTGGAAGTTGTATAAAGAAGCCTGCACACCACTCGAATGGCACAAAAAACTTTTTTCTTTGGCAAAAAAATTAAAAATAAAAATTTTTAGTACCCCTTTTAATATTGATGGTCTAAATTTTTTAGAAAAAATAAATTGTCCAGCTTATAAAGTTTCATCTTTTGAGATGAATGATTTAAACTTAATTAAAAAAATTGCAAAAACAAAAAAATCAATGATAATTTCAACTGGATTAGCTAATTTGGAAGAAATAAAAAAAACTTATAAAGTTGCTGTTCAATCCGGGTGTAAAGATATAACTTTGCTTTACTGTGTAAGTAATTATCCTTCAAATATAAATGATTTTAATCTTAATAATTTAAATATTTTGAAAAAAACTTTTAAATGTAAAGTTGGTTTATCTGATCATTCAAAAGGTAATGAAATCGCAAGTCTTGCTCTTGCTTATGGTGCAGAAGTTTTTGAAAAACATATTGCACTTCAAAATCAAAAGAAAGGCCATGATATCGAGTTTTCTGCAAAAGGGAAAGAGGTTGAATCATATGTAGACAAAATAAATGAGATAAGCAAAATTATTTCAAGAGATTATTTTTATAGGAGTAAAAGTGAGATGAAAAATAAAATTTTTAGAAGATCCATATATGCAATCAAGGATATTAAAAAAGGTGATAGATTTTCTAACAAAAATATTTCAACATTTAGACCTAATATAGGCCTAAGTGCTTCATACTATCCTTATATATTAGGTAAAAAATCTCCAGTCAATATAGAGGTGAATAGTGTATTAAATAAAAATATTTTAAAGAAAAAGTTAAAGTAAATATCAATAAATAAAAATTTTTTTCAGTGCATAAATCAAGCCAATTGAGCTATTAGTACTGGTCAGCTGCACGCATTGCTGCGCTTCCACATCCAGCCTATCAACGTGG
>MDTD01011802.1_pt1 | contig 11811 bp, 7 predicted proteins | sample 811221 | NCBI WGS metagenome assembly MDTD01 (sample SAMN05326646, study PRJNA326480) | marine metagenome | isolation source: seawater | place: Pacific Ocean: South West | collected 2011
GCTTGTTTTTTTAATTTTGAAGGAATTTTTTTATTATGAGATCTAACTTTAGGACCATGAACGACACCTCCTCCTTTAAATTGAACAACTTTTTTTGAGCCATGCCTTGCTCTTCCTGTACCTTTTTGCCTATATATCTTGGCATTAGAACCAACTACTTCATTTCTTTCCTTGACTTTGTGACTTCCTTGTCTTTTATTAGAGAGTTGCCAATTAACAACCTTAGCTACAATTTCCTCTTTAATCTCAGCAGAAAAAATAAAACTAGGTAAGTCTATATTTTCTTTAGATTTATTATCCAAATCTATGATTTTATGTTTTATAGCCTTATCCATTACTTAGTCTCTTTTGTATTGTCTTGAGATATTTCATTATTATCTTGTTCTAAATTTTTTGTTTCTGTAACAGCTAATTCTTCTTTTTTTTCAACATTATTAATTTGTTTTGTATCTATATTTTCGTTTTGAACATTTTTGGAATCACCTTTTGTCCCTGCAGGATAAGGAACGTTAGCAGGCAGACTTTTTTTCTTTGCATCAGTAATTTCAACCCAACCACCAATAGAACCAGGCACACCTCCCTTAACAAGTATTAGGCTTCTTTCTTCGTCTATTGAAACTACTTCCAAACTTTGTATAGTTATTTTTTTATTTCCCATTTGACCAGCCATTTTTTTTCCCTTCCACACTCTACCTGGGTCTTGACTGTTACCTGTTGAGCCGTGGCTTCTATGAGATATAGAAACTCCATGACTGGCCCTTAAACCAGCAAAATTATGCCTTTTCATAGCTCCTGCAAAACCTTTTCCTATTGAGTTAGATCGAACGTCTACATACTGTCCGACAACAAAGTGAGAACTAATTATACTTTTTCCTTTCTCTACAAAATTTTCCTCAGTAATTCTGAATTCTTTAACTTTTTTAAGTGGTTCTTGTTTTATTTTTGAAAAAAATTCCTTTTGGGGCTTTTTTAAGTACTTAGGGTTTACTTTTTCAAAGCCAACTATGAGGGCATTGTAGCCATCTACTTCGGTTTTTCTATGTCCTATTACAATACTAGGAGGAAGCTGAAGAACTGTAACACTATTATGCTCTCTGTCTGTATTATAGACCCTAGTCATACCTATTTTCCTAGCTAACACACCAGTTCTCATAACTTAATCTCCACATCAACACCAGCAGCAAGATCCAGTTTCATTAGTGCATCTACAGTTTGTGGAGTAGGACTTACAATATCAAGAAGCCTTTTAAAAGTTCTTATTTCAAACTGTTCCCTTGATTTTTTGTCTACATGCGGGGACCTGTTCACGGTAAACCTTTCTATTCTGGTAGGCAAAGGTATAGGGCCTCTAACATCAGCTCCTGTCCTTTTTGCAGTATTGACAATCTCATGCGCAGAATTGTCAAGTATTCTGTGATCAAAAGCCTTAAGCCTTATTCTTATATTTTGATGTCCCGCCATTTAACAATTACTCAATTATTTCTGAAACTACTCCAGCTCCAACAGTTTTTCCGCCTTCTCGAATAGCAAACTTTAAACCTTTAGCCATAGCGATAGGGGAAATTAAATTAACTGTTAAACCAATATTATCACCTGGCATAACCATTTCTGTTCCACTTGGTAACTCTATGGTACCAGTTACATCAGTAGTTCTAAAGTAAAACTGTGGTCTATAATTACCAAAAAATGGAGTGTGTCTTCCACCTTCCTCTTTAGTTAACACATAAGTTTCTGCTTTAAATTTAGTATGCGGTTTAATAGAACCTGGAGCTGCTAATACTTGTCCTCTTTCTACATCTTCTCTGTTAATACCTCTTAAAAGTGCACCGATGTTGTCTCCCGCTTCACCTCTATCTAATAGCTTTCTAAACATTTCCACACCTGTACACACAGTTTTAGTTGTATCTTTAATCCCAATAATTTCAATTTCATCATTAACATTAATTACTCCTGACTCAACCCTACCAGTCACAACAGTTCCTCTTCCAGAAATAGAGAAAACGTCTTCAATAGGCATTAAAAAAGGTTGGTCAACTGGTCTTTCTGGCTGAGGCACGTATTTATCAACTTCTTCCATGAGCTTCATAATAGCTGGAGCTCCTATATCAGAACTATCACCCTCTAAAGCTTTTAATGCTGAACCTTTTATTATTGGTATATCATCACCTGGAAATTCATACTTTGACAATAGCTCTCTTACTTCCATTTCAACTAACTCTAACAATTCTGGGTCATCTACTTGATCCACTTTATTAAGAAAAACAACTAGTGCTGGAACCCCTACCTGTCTAGCTAATAGAATATGTTCTCTAGTTTGAGGCATAGGGCCATCAGCAGCTGATACAACTAGAATACCTCCATCCATTTGTGCTGCTCCTGTTATCATGTTCTTTACATAGTCTGCGTGTCCTGGACAATCAACATGAGCATAGTGCCTTCCTTCTGTTTCATACTCAACGTGTGCAGTATTAATTGTAATACCTCTTTCTTTTTCTTCCGGAGCTTTATCTATTTCATCGTAAGCTATGCTAGTTGCGCCTCCTGTTTCAGATAAAGTCTTGGTTATAGCTGCCGTTAAAGTAGTTTTACCATGGTCTACGTGACCTATGGTACCTACATTAACGTGTGGTTTGGTTCTTTCAAATTTTTCTTTTGCCATATTTTTTCTCCGTTTTCAATATTTATAAATCTATTATTAACTTGCAAGCTTTGATTTTAGTTCTTCTTCTACCATCGCTGGCACTAATTCATATTTATCAAATTGCATAGTATAAACTGCCCTTCCTTGAGTCATCGATCTTAAATTATTAACATACCCAAACATTGTAGCTAATGGAACATTGGCTTTAACTAAAGTAGCATTGCCTTGGGGCTCCATTCCTTGAACTTGGCCTCTTCTGCTGTTTAGATCACCAATTACATCTCCTACAAAATCTTCTGGTGTTACTACTTCTACTCTCATCATTGGCTCTAGTAATTTTGGCTTAGATTTAGAGAGTGCATCTTTAAATGCAGATCTACCTGCAATTTCAAAAGCCATTACACTTGAGTCAACATCATGGAAAGCACCATCATATAATGTGACGCTAATATCTATAACAGGATATCCAGCAACTACTCCATTTTGCATAGCACTTTCGATACCTTTTTGAACTCCCGGTATATATTCCTTAGGAATATTTCCACCGACTACCTTATTAATAAATTCTAAACCACATCCTGGCTCGCCTTTTTTAACTAACATTTTAACCCTAGCAAATTGACCCGCTCCACCTGATTGTTTTTTGTGAGTATAATCTACATCAGCCTCAGAAGTAATTGTTTCTCTATAAGCAACTTGTGGAGCACCTACATCAGCTTCAACTTTAAATTCTCTTTTCATTCTATCCACAATAATGTCTAAATGTAATTCGCCCATACCCTTAATAATTGTTTGACCACTTTCAATATCAGAACTTACTCCAAAAGATGGGTCCTCAGCAGCTAACCTTCCTAAAGCCTCAGACATCTTTTCTTGATCAGCTTTAGTTTTGGGTTCGACCGCTACTTCTATAACCGGGTCTGGAAACTCCATTCTTTCTAGAATTATAGGATTATTAGTATCACATAAAGTATCACCTGTTGTTACGGACTTTAAACCACATATTGCAATAATATCACCTGCTCTTGCTTCTTTTATATCTTCTCTACTATTAGCATGCATTTGAAGCATCCTACCAATTCTTTCCTTTTTGCCTTTAACAGTATTTTCTACTGTTGAACCACTATCAATCACACCCGAGTAAACTCTAGCAAATGCCAAAGTTCCTACAAAAGGATCTGTCATAATCTTAAATGCTAGCGCAGAGAAAGGTGCTGAATCAGAGCTATCTCTGTTAAGCTCTTTATTGCCACTTATTTCTACTCCTTTAACTGGAGGTAAATCTACTGGTGAAGGCAAGTAATCTATAACAGCATCTAACATTGGTTGCACACCTTTATTTTTAAAAGCAGTACCACATAGCACAGGCACAAAGGCTCCACTAATGGTACCTTTTCTTATACACTTTTTTAGCTCCTCTATACTGGGCTCTTTACCATCTAAATAACTTTCCATTATTTCGTCATCTTGCTCAACTGCAAGTTCTACCAACTTCTTTTTATACTCCTCAGCTTTCGTTTTATATTCATCAGAAAGATCATTTATTTTAAATTCAGCTCCTAAAGTATCTTGCTGCCATATTATTTCCTTCATATTTAAAACATCAACGACACCTAAAAAATCTGCTTCTGCTCCAACAGGTAATTGAAGCACTATGGGAGTAGCACCTAATCTATCTTCTATCATACCTAAACATCTGTAAAAGTCAGCTCCTACTCTATCCATTTTATTTATGAAGCACATTCTAGGAACAGCATATTTGTTTGCCTGTCTCCAAACAGTCTCAGACTGAGGCTCTACTCCAGCTACACTATCAAATACTGCTACTGCTCCATCCAGAACTCTCAAGGACCTTTCAACTTCAATGGTAAAGTCAACATGTCCAGGTGTATCAATTATATTAATTCTATGATCTTTCCAAAAACAGGTAGTAGCAGCAGAAGTAATAGTAATACCTCTCTCTTGCTCCTGTTCCATCCAATCCATGGTGGCTGCTCCATCATGAACTTCTCCTATTTTATGAGAAACTCCTGTGTAATAGAGAATTCTTTCTGTGGTGGTGGTTTTACCAGCATCAATATGCGCCATAATTCCAATGTTTCTGTACTTGTTTAATTCTGTTTCTCTACTCATAATATTTCTGTTACCATCTATAGTGTGCAAAGGCTCTATTAGCTTCAGCCATTTTTCTTGTATCTTCATTCTTCTTTATAGCTGCTCCTCTTTTATTAGTAGCATCTAAAAACTCATTAGCTAATCTATCTATCATAGTTTTTTCATTTCTTTTTCTTGCTGCATCAATTAGCCAGCGTATTGCTAAAGCCTGCTTTCGTCTACTAGAAACCTCAACAGGCACTTGATAAGTAGCACCTCCTACTCTTCTAGACCTAGTCTCGATTTGTGGCTGTACATTTTCTATAGCCTTTTTAAAAACATCTATAGGTTCAGAGTTTTTCTCCTTTTTACTAATCACATTAAAAGAAGAATAAATTAATTTCTCAGCAACATCTTTTTTTCCATCTACCATCAGTGATCTAATAAACTTAGCCAAAACCTTATCTCCATAAATTGGATCAGGGATTATCTCTCTTATAGTTGATTTTCTTCTTCTTGACAAAATACTCTCCTATTTTGGCCTTTTTGCGCCATATTTTGATCTTCTTTGTTTTCTATTACTTACTCCTTGAGTATCTAGAATTCCTCTAACTACATGATATCTGACACCTGGTAAATCTTTAACTCTTCCCCCTCTAATAATCACTACAGAATGCTCTTGCAAATTATGTCCTTCTCCAGGAATGTAACTTGTAACCTCAAAACCATTAGTAAGCCTTACTCTGGCAACTTTTCTTAAAGCTGAATTAGGTTTCTTAGGCGTGGTAGTATAAACTCTGGTACACACACCTCTTTTTTGTGGGCAAGCTTCTAATGCAGGCACTTTATTTCTTTTAACCTGATTCTTTCTACCTTTACGCACTAGCTGGTTTACTGTTGGCATTAACAAATTCCTTTATATCTTTTTAAATTACCAGAAAAACGCATATTATTGATAGATAGCATTACGGTCAAGTATAAAAAGAAAAAAAAATTATTTATGTGTTGCTAAATTACAACAAATAATATTTTTTTTAGTTAGCTTCTATTTGTTTTGCTTGTTCTGCTTTTATTTTTTCTTCATTAATAGTGGCTATTTTCTTGAATTTTGACATAGACCTACCAGTTCCTGCTGGTATTAGTCTACCCACAATAACATTTTCCTTTAAACCTATTAAATCATCTTTTTTACCAGCAGTAGCAGCCTCAGTTAGCACCCTTGTAGTCTCTTGAAATGATGCTGCAGATATAAATGATCTAGTTTGCAGGCTGGCTTTGGTTATACCATTTAAAACGGGAATAAATGTGGCTACTTTTTTTGCTTCTTCTAAAACTTTAAGATTGGCAATTTCCACCTCTTCTCTGTCTAATATTTCACCAGGCATTAGCTCGGTATCTCCAGTTTCTAAAATTTCTACCTTTTGAAGCATTTGCCTAGAAATTACTTCGATATGTTTATCATTGATTTTTACGCCTTGTAACCTATAGACATCCTGTATCTCATTAACCAAATAATTAGCTAATTCTTCGATCCCCAATACTCTGAGTATATCATGAGGTACGGGGTTACCATCCATCAATAGGTCCCCTTTATTTACTATATCTCCTTCTTGTACCATTATATGCTTACCTTTTGGAATTAGGTATTCTACACTATTATTTTCATCTTCTAAATCAACAACAACTAGTTTTCTGTTACTTCTTACATCGTCTCCAAATTCTATTCTACCTCTTAAATCTGAAATGAAAGAGTAATCTTTAGGCTTTCTAGCTTCAAAAAGTTCTGCTACTCTTGGCAAACCCCCAGTAATATCTTTTGATTTTTGAGAGTCTAAAGGTATTCTTGCTAGCAAATCACCTGGATTAACTTTTACTTTCTTTTTCCCTCCTGAAACATATGAGACAGAAAGAACAGCATCTACTGGTAACTCATATATAGCTTTTTTTCCATTAGATAACTTAACGATCTTTTCATTTTCATCAATTATTTCAATACGGGGACGCATAGTTATATTCTTGCTTTTTGAAGCAACTCCTTTCCATTCTTTGATCAACTGACTTGTCATTCCAGTATCAGCAGAAGTAATTTCTTCTAGTGTTTCCTTGTTAACATCAACAAACTTAACATACCCCTGTTTTTCAGTAATTATAGGTCTAGTATAAGGGTCCCATTCAGCAAGTTTTTGTCCTCTATTCACTGTACTTCCTTCTTTTACTAAAATATTAGCCCCATAAGGCACTCTTTCTCTAAACCTTTCCCTATCATTATCATCTTTAATGACTAACCTACAATCTCTATCTAAAACAATACCCATGCCTTTCTTATCAAAAATTACATTACCACCGTCTATACTTAATTTCCCATCTATAGTGGCTTCCAGTCTAGATTGTTCTGAGCCAGCCTGAGCAGCACCACCAATATGAAAAGTTCTCATTGTAAGCTGAGTTCCTGGCTCTCCAATAGACTGCGCAGCAACAACACCTACAGCTTCTCCAATATTTACTTTAGTTCCCCTTGCCAAATCTCTCCCGTAACATGTAGAACAAATTCCTATAGACAAATCACATGTAAGTGCACTTCTTACTTTGACGGAATCAATTTCTGCCTCTATTATTTTCATAGCTAATTCCTCATCTATAAAATCTCCATTCTTTGCAATCTCCTTATTATCTGAAGGACTTCTTAAATTATCGGCACAATATCTTCCTATTATTCTATCATATAAACTTTCAATAACCTCTCCAGCATCAATAATAGCTTTTTTCATAATACCTTTAGTAGTTCCACAATCTTCCTTGGTAATAATTAAGTCCTGAGCAACATCAACCAATCTTCTTGTAAGATATCCTGAATTAGCAGTCTTCAATGCAGTGTCTGCTAAACCTTTTCTAGCTCCATGTGTAGAATTAAAATATTCTAAAACACTCAAACCTTCTTTAAAGTTAGAAATAATTGGTGTTTCTATAATTTCTCCTGAAGGCTTAGCCATTAAACCTCTCATTCCTGCAAGCTGCTTCATTTGAGCTGCAGAGCCTCTTGCTCCAGAGTCAGCCATCATAAATACAGAATTCATATCCTTACCTTTTCCAACAGACATCTCTGACATCATTTTATCAGCAACGTTGTCAGTACATGTTGACCATGAATCAATAACTTTATTGTATTTTTCACTCTGAGTAATCAGACCATCAGAGTATTGTTTTTCATATTGTTTTATTAAGTCTCTAGTTTTATCAACTAGGCCTTTTTTTGCCTCTGGAACAATCATATCATCTTTACCAAAAGAAATACCTGCCATACAAGCATGCTTAAAACCAAGCTCCATTAATCTATCTGCAAAAATAACCGTATCCTTCTGACCACAAAATCTGTATACGATATCTATCAAACCAGCTAATTCTTTTTTACTAAGAACTTTATTGATCAAATCAAATGCTACATGCTTATTTTTTGGAAGTACTTCAGAAATAAGAAGTCTGCCAGCAGTTGTTTCAACTATTTTAGTAATATTATTACCAGTAGAATCTATAATTGAGATCCTAGCCTTAATTTTAGCGTGCATACTTAAACATTTAGCATCCAATGCATGTTTGACTTCAGCTATTCCAGAAAAAACCATACCTTCACCTAGCTCATTGTCGCTTTCTAAACTTAAAAAATACAAGCCTAAAACTATATCTTGAGTGGGTACTATAATTGGTTTACCGTTAGCAGGGCTAAGGATATTATTTGTTGACATCATTAAAACTCTTGCTTCAAGTTGGGCTTCAACTGATAGTGGCACATGGACTGCCATTTGGTCACCGTCAAAATCAGCATTAAAAGCTGTACATACTAGCGGATGCAGTCTTATAGCTTTTCCCTCTATTAAAACTGGCTCAAAAGCTTGAATACCTAGTCTATGCAATGTAGGAGCCCTGTTTAATAATATAGGATGTTCTCTAATAACCTCATCCAAAATATCCCATACCTCAGGTCTTTCCTTTTCAACCATTTTTTTCGCTGATTTGATTGTAGTCGCAAGACCTCTAATCTCTAGTTTTGAATAAATAAAAGGCTTAAATAGCTCTAAAGCCATCTTTTTAGGAATTCCACATTGATGTAATTTTAATTCTGGCCCAACAACTATGACTGATCTACCAGAGTAATCACATCTCTTACCTAATAAGTTTTGCCTAAACCTACCTTGTTTTCCTTTCAACATGTCAGCAAGAGACTTTAAAGGTCTTTTATTAGAGCCAGTTATAGGTCTAGCTCTTCTTGTATTGTCAAAAAGTGCATCGACAGACTCTTGAAGCATTCTCATCTCATTTCTAACAATTATATCAGGGGCTTTGAGTTCTATTAGTCTTCTTAATCTATTATTTCTATTAATAACTCTTCTATAAAGATCATTTAGATCTGAAGTAGCAAACCTTCCACCATCTAATGGTACTAATGGCCTTAAATCAGGTGGAATAACAGGTAAAGATGACAGTATCATCCATTCAGGTTTATTACCTGAAGTCAAAAATTGCTCGACTAGCTTTAATCTTCTAATTAATTTTTTTTTCTTTATGTCTGATTTAGTTTCAGAATACTCAAGTTTTATATTTTCTTTTTCCTCAGCAAGATCCATAGTCTCAAATATTTTTCTAATTGCAGCAGCACCAATACCAGCAGAAAAAGAGTCCGCAGAATTTTCATCTAAAGCTTTATTGTATTCTTCGTCTGATAATATTTGTTTAAATTTTAAATTCGTAAGCCCTGGTTCAATGACAATATGATTTTCAAAATAAAGAACTCTCTCTACATCTTTCATTGACATGTCTAAAAGCATACTAATCCTTGATGGCAATGACTTTAGAAACCAAATATGAGCGACGGGAGCTGCTAACTCAATGTGTCCCATTCTTTCTCTTCTCACTTTAGACTGAATAACTTCTACTCCACATTTTTCACAGACTATTCCTCTGTGTTTCATCCTTTTATATTTTCCACAAAGGCACTCATAATCTTTTACAGGTCCAAAGATTCTGGAGCAAAATAATCCATCTTTTTCAGGTTTGAAAGTTCGATAATTTATTGTTTCTGGTTTCTTTACTTCTCCAAAAGACCATGACCTTATTTTCTCCGGGCTAGCAATAGATATTTTTATTAAATCAAACTCATTACTATTAGATAGTTCAAATTGTTTCAAGGATTTATTCATGAATTCTCCTGACTATTATTCTTAATTTTTTGTGCGCTGTTATCATTAGACAAAGAGACGTCTAAACACAAGGATTGCATCTCTTTTACTAAAACATTAAATGATTCTGGAACTCCTGCTTCAAAGTTAGTTTCACCTCTAACAATAGACTCATAGACTTTACTTCTTCCGGCAACATCATCTGACTTTACAGTTAACATTTCTTGAAGTGTATAGGAAGCACCGTACGCTTGTAATGCCCATACTTCCATTTCTCCGAACCTTTGTCCTCCAAATTGAGCCTTACCTCCTAGTGGCTGTTGCGTAACTAAACTATAGGGCCCTATCGACCTTGAATGAATTTTATCGTCAACTAAATGGTGTAACTTCAACATATATATGTAGCCGACAGTAACCTTTCTATCAAACATTTCTCCGGTTCTACCATCGATTAACCTTACTTGACCTGAGTCATCTAAACCTGATAGCTTTAGCAACTTTACTATATCATCATTTTTTGCACCATCAAATACAGGAGTTGCCATGTTTAATCCTGATTTAGTATCTTTTAAAAGCTCCAAGACCTCTTCATCATTTAAATTATTAATTCTTTCATCATAATATTTAGATTTAAAAAAAGCCTTAAGAGTCTTTCTACACTCATTACTTTTCACCTTTAATTCAGTTTTAGTATTATTGATGATATTTTTAATTTTCTTTCCTAATCCAGCTGAAGCCCAACCTAGATGAGTTTCTAAGATTTGACCAACATTCATTCGTGAAGGTACACCTAGTGGATTTAAAACTATATCTACAGGCACACCATCTTCAGTATGGGGCATATCTTCAATAGGAGCGATTTTCGAGATAACGCCTTTATTTCCATGTCTTCCAGCCATTTTATCTCCTGGCTGAAGCTTTCTCTTTACAGCCACAAAAACTTTTACCATTTTCAATACACCTGGCAGTAGGTCATCTCCTGATTGCACCTTGTCAACTTTCTCAGAGAACATTAAAGAAATTTCTTTCATTTCAGCATCGTACTCATTTTTTAAGTTTTCTATAGCTGACATAGTTTTCTGATTTTTTGTAGTAATTTTCCAGAGATCTTTTTTATCTATTTCACCAAATATTTTTTCCGAAATGGTCTGTCCTTCTTTGAGACCTTTCTGGCTTTTCATTGATTGTTTTCCTACTAATAAGCCCTTTAATCTTTGATGAATATTGGCTTCTATTATCCTAATCTGGTCATCTCTATCCTTAGCTAATCTTTCTATTTCCTCTTTTTCGATAGCTAAGGCTCTTTCGTCTTTATCAACCCCTCTTCTATTAAAAACTCTAACCTCTACAACAGTTCCTGAAACTCCAGCGGGAAGCTTCAATGATGAGTCCCTAACATCTGAAGCTTTTTCTCCAAATATAGCTCTTAATAACTTTTCTTCTGGGGTCATAGGTGTCTCACCCTTTGGTGTTACTTTCCCTACTAGAATATCATTGGGCTTAACCTCTGCTCCTATATAAACTATTCCTGTTTCATCTAAATTTTTGAGCGACTCTTCTCCTACATTAGGAATATCTCTCGTTATTTCTTCAGGTCCTAATTTAGTATCTCTAGCCATTAGTTCAAATTCTTCTATGTGTATTGAGGTAAACACGTCGTCTCTTACTATTCTTTCAGAAATTAGAATAGAATCTTCATAATTATAGCCATTCCATGGCATAAATGCCACTAACACATTCTTTCCTAGCGCTAACTCTCCCTTATGAGTTGCTGGACCATCCGCTATAACGTCTCCTTGCTCAACTCTATCTCCTACTTTTACTAAAGGCCTTTGATTAATAGCTGTATTTTGATTAGATCTTTGAAATTTTAAAAGATTATATACATCTACACCTAGAGTTATA
>MDTD01018676.1_pt1 | contig 11811 bp, 8 predicted proteins | sample 811221 | NCBI WGS metagenome assembly MDTD01 (sample SAMN05326646, study PRJNA326480) | marine metagenome | isolation source: seawater | place: Pacific Ocean: South West | collected 2011
CCGGTGATGCGCCTGAAGCATTATCACTTGCAAATGTGCAATGAGGAGGATCTGGAAGCATATAAAAACCCTATCGGGTTCATTCATGATGAACGACTAATTGAAGCATAGACGCATGCAAATCTTGCTTTTACCTTGAGCGGAAGAGTTTTCTGTTTGTTAAGTCGTTCTCTTTTTCTTGGCTAGACCTATAGAAATGCATATCTTTAAGGGAAACGTGTAGCTAGCAAAATGTGGTGGAAAACTAATAGAAGCTAGACATCTAGAAAACGATATGCAGCTATAGCTGATCCGACAGAGCCCACTATTGCCCCGACTAGAAAAAGCAATCCTCCTATTGCCCATACTTCCCCTGTATCAACAGCGAAGCTCTGCAAAATATTTAACACGTTCTCACTAGCTAGCCACTCTTCAAATGCCCGATTTGCTCCATACACAGACCCCATCCCTAGAGCTGCACCCACAAGCCCTTGGAAAGTTCCTTCAAGCATAAACGGAACAAGAATAAAAGAATTTGACGCACCTACAAGTTTCATTACCTCGATTTCTCGACGGCGGGCGAAAATAGCCATTCGAATAGTGTTGAGAATAAGTAAGAGTCCTGTCCCTAGAAGAATTGCTCCGGCTCCAAGAACAATCCACCTTATTACATCTGTAGCTTTTTCGATTTTCTGAATTTCATCTGTAGCCCGAACAACTTTTTTTACTCCAGGTTTCGTTTCAAAGCCCGATGCAACGATCTCTATTGCCTCAGCACTTAACTGTTTTGGAATAATCCGATACGAAGGTGGAATTATATCCTGAGTAACGAGCTGAGTTATTTCCGGATTCTCTGGGAAAAAATCCTCATTAAACTCCCTGTATGACTCCTCCTGATTGACAAACCTGTAACTTTCAATAGCTGCAGATCGTTCGATTTCTTCTTGAACAAGACCTAATTGGCTATCCGTGATCTCAGGTTCAAGGAAAACAATAAACTCCACACCGTCCTGCCACCTATCAGTGGCGTTTGAGACGCCACGCTGAAGAAGGAGCGCTATCCCCAAAAGGCTCAACGATACCGCGACAGTAAGAATTGACGCGAGAGTAAGCGTTAGATTCCTCCGGAGATTCCGAAGTGTTTCTCGCGCCATGTAATCTAATCTCATCACATAGCTGCTTTCTTACTCATAGACACCTCGCGCTTGATCACGGACTATTTCACCGTTGTTTAGCTCAATAACTCTCCTCCTCATAGTGTCGACGATTCCGCGATCATGAGTCGCCATAACTACAGTTGTTCCGATCTCATTTATCCTCTCGAGCAACCTCATAATCCCAACCGAAGTAGCTGGATCAAGATTTCCTGTAGGTTCATCTGCTAGAAGTATCAACGGCCTATTCACAAAAGCACGAGCTATAGATACTCGCTGTTGCTCACCTCCGGAAAGTTCATGTGGGAATCGATTCATCTTCGTTTGAAGGCCCACAAGGTCAAGTATCGCTGGAACCTGTGTCTTGACTACATGCCTAGGCCTACCGATAACCTCTAAAGCAAAGGCAACATTTTGAGAAACTGTTTTATTGGGAAGAAGTTTGAAATCCTGAAAAATGCTGCCAATTTGCCTTCGCATTTGCGGAACTCTCCAACGGCGTAAACGTGCAATATCTTTACCTGCAACAAAGATTCTCCCATTATCTGGTTCTTCTTCCTTATTTAAAAGACGCAAAAACGTTGACTTACCCGACCCAGACTGCCCGACAAGAAATACAAACTCACCTTTTTGTATATCGCAGGAAGCTTCGTGAAGCGCAAGTACTTCTCCCTTATAAACCTTCGTTACTGATTCGAGTTTAATCATGTCTATACATTCAGCCTTTTCTTCTGTGATAAGGGTAGCAGCACCCCAGAACAAAGCTAAGGCAGCGAACTCTATTGACTAGAGGTCTGGCTTACCTGAACGCAACCACCTTAGATACGCTTCGACGAAACCGTCAATCTCTCCATTAAGAACCGAATCGACTGTACCAACTTCAAAGTTAGTCCTCAGGTCTTTCACCATCTGATAAGGCTGCATCACATACGATCGAATTTGACTTCCGAAACCTACATTTTGGTTCTCTCCACTAATGCTGGCTAAATCTTGCTCACGTTGCTTTCGCTGAAGATCAAGCAGCCGAGAAGAAAGCATTTGCATGCATCTGTCCTTGTTCTGGTGCTGACTGCGTTCATTCTGACAAGACACAACTATCCCTGATGGGAGATGAGTAATGCGCACAGCTGAATCAGTAACGTTCACGTGCTGCCCTCCAGCTCCAGAAGATCGATACGTATCAACACGGATTTCTGTCTCATCAATGGAGACCTCGTCTGAAACTTCCTCAAAGAAAGGAACAACATGCATTGAAGCAAAAGATGTATGCCGATTAGCTTGTTTATTAAAGGGAGAAATACGAACAAGACGATGGACGCCGTGCTCTGATTGAAGTTTTCCATAGGCTCGGCGTCCACGGATAATAAACTCAGCAGATGAAATTCCGGCTTCTGTCCCAACCGAAACAGAAGTTATTTCTAACGAATAATCTTGTTGCTCAGACCATCTCTGATACATGCGGAATAGCATCTCAGCCCAATCTTGTGCTTCGGTTCCTCCTTCACCAGATTGAATATGGCATACAGCATCGCTTTCGTCATACTCCCCCGTAAAGAGTGAACGTAACTCAAGTTCATTTAACGCCGCCGCCACGCTGCTCAGCAAAAGTTCCGATTCTTGCTTAAGTCCAGAGTCAGGCCCCTCTTCTAAAAGCTCGAAGAAGGTTTCAGCTTCTTCCAATTGAACAGTTAAGGCATGATGGAGGTTAATATCTTCAGTGATTTCAGCAAGCTCTTGGCTAACTCTCTTTGCATTTTCGGCATCATCCCAAAGGTCCGGTTGGGCAACCACATCCTCAAGCTCTAATTTACGGTCACTGATCTCATCTAACTTGAGATAGTGTTCAGCATCCTTTAGTCGTTGCCATAGGAGGCCAAGTTCAGTATTAGTTTCAGACATAGGAATTAAAGTTTTAGTGCTAGTAAACCAATACTACTTCGATTACTTCCCGCAGCACTGTTTAAACTTTTTCCCAGAGCCACATGGGCATGGTTCGTTTCTGCCGGTTTTTTCAAATTCGCTTTTGACAATTGTTGATTGTTTCGATGCGGTGTTCTCTTTAACCTGTGTAGCGGGCATTTCTGACTGACTCGAAGCGGAAGGTTTCTGCTGAGCTAAAGTAGCTATTGCTCCAGCCGCTATCTCATCAGTCCCCGAGTAAGAGACATCGCTTGCTTGTCTATCAAGAGAACCACCTTGCTCTGTCTCTTGTTCGTTATCAATTTGAATATGGGTGATGTACTTAATGAAATCTTTCCCTACTGAATCCATCATGGAGCCAAACATCTCAAAGCCCTCTCGCTGCCATTCAGTAAGCGGGTCTTTCTGCCCCATAGCCCTTAAATGAATCCCCTCTTTAAGGTAATCCATAGCATAAAGGTGTTCACGCCAGCGCTGATCAAGAATGCGGAGCATTATTTGACCTTCTACTTTTCGCATCACTTCATGCCCAATCTGAGTTTCACGCTGCTCACAATATTGGAGTACATCCTCCATCGCTAGCTCATAGATATCGTTTGAATCAGAGACTTGCTTAAATGAAGTTGGTGTAAATTCATTCGGCCAAAGATTCCCCAGTGAAACCACCAATGCATCAAGGTCCCAATCCTCCTGATACTCTGATGAGCAATGAGATGAGATGATTTCGTCTATTTCCAGAGCTAAGAATTCTGATGTCTCGTCTTTTAAGTCTTCCCCGTTGAGAATCTCATTCCTTCTTGCATAAATGACCTTCCGTTGTTCGTTCATGACTTCGTCATACTTCAGAACATTTTTTCGCGTTTCTGCGTTTCGCTGCTCTACAGTATTCTGGGCCCGTTCAATCGCTTTTGTTACCATCTTGTCACCGATAGGAACATCGTCTGGTAGAGCTTTTTTCATGACCCATTCCATAGCGCCTGTAGCAAATAGTCGCATTAACTCATCTTCAAGTGACAAGTAAAACCGTGACTCGCCCGGATCTCCTTGCCTTCCAGATCTTCCTCGCAACTGATTATCTATTCGACGACTGTCATGACGCTCAGTACCTAGAACGTACAATCCGCCTGCTTCTTTCACTTTTTCACCTTCTTCAGCGCAGATTGATTCGTACTTTCTTAGATACTCTTCATACTTGTTAGCACCTGCTTCGTCTTCAATCTTGAGGCCTTCTGCGACAACATCGCGTTCTGCCAAGCCTTCCGGATTGCCGCCGAGAATTATGTCAACTCCTCTACCGGCCATATTTGTTGCAACCGTAACAGAGCCGATCCTTCCTGCTTGCGCAACAACGTCGGCTTCCCGCGCATGAAGCTTTGCGTTAAGCACAGAATGAGCAATCCCTCGTTTATCAAGCAAGTCAGAGACGAGTTCAGATTTCTCTACAGATATTGTTCCGACGAGAACTGGTTGACCTTTTTTATTTCTCTCGACGATATCTTCGACAACGGCACCGTACTTTCCTCTTTCGGATCTATAAATGAAGTCAACTGCATCATCTCTAATAATCGGTTTATTCGTGGGGATCGGAACCACATGAAGACCATATGTGTTGAAAAACTCGGCAGCTTCAGTTTCAGCTGTTCCAGTCATTCCAGCTAGCTTTTCGTAGAGCCGAAAGTAATTCTGAAGGGTAATGGTTGCAAGAGTCTGATTCTCTTCCTTGATAGTTGCTCCCTCTTTAGCTTCAACTGCCTGGTGAAGGCCATCGCTCCAACGACGGCCATCGAGAATTCGACCTGTGAATTCATCTACGATTTTGACCTCTCCATTAGCCAGTATGTAGTCCTTGTCTCGATGAAACAGTTCTTTTGCTTTTAAAGCTACCTGGAACTGGTGAACGAAATCAGCTGATACTGCGTCATACAGATTCTCAATATTTAATGCGCGTTCGACTGCGTGCACTCCTTCTTCTGTCGGAGCGACTGTTCGCTTCTCTTCATCTACTTCGTAATGGCGATCACGCTGAAGGTTCTGGACTATTGAGGCAAACTTATAATAAGTTTGCGCTGCATCAGCTAGCTTCCCACTAATGATTAAAGGAGTTCTCGCTTCATCTATAAGAATGCTGTCTATCTCATCAACGATGCAATAGTTATGGCCTCGTTGAACCTTTTTTGAAAGCTCCATAGCCATATTGTCTCGGAGATAATCAAAGCCTAATTCGTTGTTAGTTCCATAAGTGATATCGGCATCGTATTGGGATTTCTTGTAGGAGCTATCTCTATTTCCTGGGACTATCAACCCAACTTCGAGACCTAACCAGTTATATATTTCGCCCATCCATTCTGAGTCGCGAGCTGCCAAATAGTCATTTACCGTAACAACGTGAACGCCTTTACCTGATAGGGCATTTAGATATATGGGAAGGGTCGAGGTTAAGGTCTTCCCCTCTCCGGTTCTCATCTCCGCAACCCACCCGAAATGCAGAGCAGCTCCACCTACAAGCTGGACGTCATAGTGTCGTTGCCCTATAACGCGCCACGCAGCTTCTCGAACAACTGCGAATGCTTCTATGAGTAGATCGCTTACACCTTCACCTCGCTCTACTCTTTGTTTGAATTCACCAGTTTTAGCCTGCAGCTCAGCATCGCTTAAAGCTTTCATATCGTCTTCAAGTTCAGAGATATCCGGAACTAAAGCTTCTAAAGCCTTAAGTTTCTTCCCTTCACCTGAACGAAGGACTTTCTTTAGGGGATTTACACTCATCTAATTGTGAATCCTATCTTCCTATAACTACCATCGATATTTTTCTAATACTAAAGAACTTTAGTATCTGTAGTGCTCAGATTTAAACGGCCCATCCTTAGGAACTCCAAGATAATCTGCTTGCTCTTGAGAAAGTTCGGTCAAGCGAACCCCGAGTGACTCCAGATGAAGTCTTGCAACTTTTTCATCGAGAGATTTAGGCATCGTAATAACCTGATTCTGATAATTTTCAGCGTTTTCATAGAGATCAATTTGGGCCATCACTTGATTAGTAAAGCTAAAACTCATGACGAAACTTGGATGACCAGTAGCATTCCCCAGATTGAGCAATCTGCCCTCTGACAAGATAATGACAGAATGGCCGTCCGGAAAAACATACTCATCAACTTGAGGTTTAATATTTACGCGTTGAACGTCTGACATCCCCTGCAAACCAGCCATATCGATTTCATTATCAAAATGCCCTATATTGCCCACAATCGCCTGATGTTTCATTCTTGCCATATGGCTAGCAGAAATAATTCCTTTATTTCCAGTGGCAGTAATGAAAATATCCGCTACCTCCATCACATCTTCCAACCTGACAACTTCGTATCCCTCCATTGCAGCCTGGAGGGCACATATAGGGTCAACCTCAGTAACAACTACACGCGCTCCTTGTCCCGCAAGTGACGCAGCACAACCTTTTCCAACATCCCCATATCCCAGGACGCACGCTAATTTACCGCCGATCATAGTATCTGTGGCTCGATTAATCCCATCAACTAGGGAATGCCTACAACCATAAAGATTGTCAAACTTAGATTTAGTTACGGCATCATTTACGTTTATTGCAGGGAATAGCAACGACCCTTCATCCTGCATCTGATAGAGACGATGGACCCCTGTTGTCGTCTCCTCAGAAACCCCTATTATCCCTGACGATATAGCCCGCCAATCTATAGCTCCATCGTCTTGGATCGTTTGAAGCCTATTTAAAAAGACACCCCACTCCTCAGAGTCTTCACTTCCGATAATAGGAATATCGCCACTCTCCAGATATTCAAGACCCTTATGAACCATCATTGTGGCATCGCCCCCGTCATCCAAAATTAAATTTGGACCTTCTCCATCAGGCCAATGAAAGAGCTGCTCCGTCGCCCACCAATACTCCTCCAAAGTTTCACCTTTCCAGGCAAAAACAGGAACTCCCTCGGGGTTCTCAACAGTTCCATTAGGCCCCACAACAACAGCAGCTGCTGCATGGTCTTGAGTGGAAAAGATATTACACGAAACCCAGCGAATTTGAGCTCCCAGCACGGTAAGTGTCTCAATTAAAACAGCGGTCTGAACTGTCATATGAAGAGAGCCGGCTATTCGAGCACCTTTAAGGGGCTGCGCATCTGCATACTCAGCTCTCAGAGCCATGAGGCCTGGCATTTCGTTTTCTGCAAGTCGAATCTCTTTACGTCCAAAATTGGACAAAGATAAATCTGCGACTTTGAAGTCACCAACTGACATAGAACCCCTTTCAAATTTTATACAACTCGTGGCTGAGGTCCTCTGACGTCAATATCAGCCATTTGTAGTCTACACCTTCAGAGAAAATCATAGCTACACTTCGTTTTTCAGTAGAAACAGCCTGAACTTATATTTTTCCGTTCTTTGAGGCTAGTCGTTGATGCTCTTCATCAGAGACTTGCTTAGACTCATCGATCAGCAGAACAGGAATCCCATTATCTATTGCAAAAACTCTTCTGAGTCTTGGATTATAGAGAATCTCTTCATCTTCGAAATACCATAGAGGCCCTTTATCTTCAGGACACGCAAGAACTTCCAAAAGCCTTTGGTCTAAACCCATAGAAGAATCCTACCTCATTAATCGGCTTCGGCCTCAGATTCAACGAACTGTTCAAGGCATTCACGAATCTTCATAAATGCCCTTTCCATTGTGACTGCAGTATCAGCTTCTAAATTCAATCGAAGCAGAGGCTCAGTATTAGATGGGCGAAGATTGAACCACCACTTATCTGCATTCACTGTTAGACCATCCAAGTAGTCATGCTCATAATCAGAGAAAATATTACTGATTCGCTCGATGACATCTGTTGGATTACCAACACGGAAATTTATTTCACCTGTTGAAGAGTAGGAGCCATAGTCTTTTCGAAGCGATGATAAGGAAATGTCCTTATCACTCATTTCTTGCATCACAAGTAGAGCTGCTATCAACCCTGAGTCTGCCCTGTAGTTGTCTCGGAAGTAATAATGTCCTGAATGCTCTCCAGCGAAAGCCGCACCCGTTTCAGCCATTAATTGCTTGATATAAGAATGACCCACCCTGCTTCTCAGAGCTTGCCCCCCATGTCTCTCGATAGTTTCTTGGACCGCACGGGAACATATCAAGTTATGAATAATTGTAGACCCGGGGTCTTTTTGCAGAATATTTTTTGCAACTAAAGCAGTTGTATCCGAACCTGATAAAGACTTACCCTTCTCGTCTACTAAGAACACTCGATCAGCATCGCCGTCAAAGGCCAGACCTATATCAGCATTAGATGATTGAACTCTCATTTGGAGGTCAACGAGATTCTCTGAGTTCAATGGATCAGCGGGGTGATTCGGAAATGTGCCATCAAGTTCCCCATACATAAGGTCTAACTTGAAGGGCAACTTAGCGAAAACTGCTGGGACCACAAGTCCCCCCATTCCATTAGCAGTATCAACTACTACATTAAGGGGTAGCAAAGATTTCGCATCAACAAAGTCCAAAATATGATTTACGAAATCATCAAGAACATCTAACGAATAGATATTGCCTTTCGATAAGGCAGGACAAGAATCTCCACTCATTACCTTTTTCTGAATATCTGCTAGGCCAGATTCAGCGCCAATCGGTCCTGCTCCAGCTCTACAAAGCTTGATCCCATTGTATTGAGAGGGGTTATGCGATGCGGTAAAGATAGCTCCGGGACAATTATGAAACCCCGAGGCAAAGTACAGCATATCCGTGGAACACAAACCCAATTGAGCGACATCAATACCTCTAGATATAACACCCTCAGTAAAAGCGGGAACCAGCGTATCTGCTGATGGTCGCATGTCATGCCCGATAAGAATCTTCTCAAGGTTTGCATCCTCCTCCACCATGAGCGATGCGAAAGCCTTTCCTATCTCATAGCAGATTTCAGGGTAAATCTGCTCTCCTACAATTCCTCGAATATCGTATGACTTAAATAGCCCACCCAACGGTTCCATATTGAAAAACTAGTGGGATCTACCCTATTTGCAAGCATCAATTGGTTTTGTTTAGATCAATAAATTGATAAGCGTCACTCCGTTAAAAGCTGCATGAGCCCATATTGCTGGAGTAAGCCTTCCAGTCTTTTCATAGAGAATATTAAAGACAAGGCCGACCCCAAATAATGCAGGTAAGAGGACCCATTGAAAGTGGACGATTGAAAAAATCGCTGATGCAATAACCGCAGAAACCCAAACACAGTATCTGGGGCTTAAGTTCAATTTTTTACGAAGCGAACCATAGAGAAGGCCTCGAAAGAATAGCTCTTCTGCGATCGGAGTAAACAGCCCGACAAATGCAATGAGAGCAATAACACCAATAGGGGTGGAAGGACGGTCGGTTAATTCCTCAGCTATTTTTCTTACATCTTCGATATCTTTGTCGAATAGCCAGAGGACAGGATATGTCAACACAGGAACAAGAAAAAATTGTGCAGCGACCCCTACCGAAAGACCCAGAAAAATGTCGTTTCTTTTTGCCTGAAGCAGGAAGTCTCTTACCAGACCGCCCCCTCGGTAAACTGCAGCAAATATAGCAGCTAGCAACATTGACCCCTGCAAAGGAGAATTTGCGACAGCTACTAGCCACAATGGGTAGTCAGCGAAGTCTTCATAGCCTCCAACACCGTTTGCAAATGCATACGCAAACGCCGCTAGAAGGTGTCCGAAAACTAGACCTATGAAAACTTCCAGCAGCCCCCATCTTCGCCAATCGTTGTCTATCCGCCCAGCTAATGGAAAGCTATAAACACTCGTGCTTTTCTCAGAATCACTATCTGTTATTTCGCCCACAGAACAGATCGTAACGCCCTAAACCCCCCTATGAGTAGCTAATCAGAAGAAGAGCAAGACAACTTCCCAACTCTTTTATAAACAGGATTTGCCTGTAGACACTGATTCAACTGAAAATAATGCCACTACGATGTAAATATGAATGAGGAAATGCCTCCAGCGCCACCAGATCCAAACCAACAGCAAAGCAACCAAGAGTCTGAAGATAAACCGAACCCTTGGGGTAAGAGAGTCGGCTATTTACTTGCGATTGCTCTATTAGCGGCGTTGTTTTATCCAAATCTCTTCGGGTCAGACAATCGAACTGAAATTCCGTATCAAGAGTTTCGCGAAAAAGTTCTTTCTGGAGAGATAAGCGAAGCCGAGTTCAATAACAACAATGGAAAAATCAAAGCCACAACGTTAGACGGGGAATCACTCAAATCTTCCGGGCCTATCGAACTTTCTTCTGAAGACGAAAATCTGTTCCTAGGCAATATCCCAGCCTTCGAGTTCCATACGCCGGGATCAAATATCTGGACAGGTTTTATTATCCCTGTTCTCGGACCGCTTGCTCTTATCCTTCTGTTTTTCTATTGGATTCAACGAAGAGCTCAAGGGCAAATGGGAAATATTATGTCAATTGGTCGGTCCAAAGCTAAGGCATATACGACTGAGAGGCCTGCTACAACTTTTGATGATGTAGCAGGGTACGAGGGCGTTAAGCAAGAAATCGAAGAAGTAGTAGATTTCTTGAGAGATTCTGAAAAGTTCGCAGCTATTGGCGCACGGATCCCAAAGGGTGTCCTATTGGTCGGCCCGCCAGGTACTGGGAAAACTCTCATTGCTAGAGCTGTAGCTGGCGAAGCTGGGGTTCCGTTCTTATCAGTGACTGGAAGCGACTTCATGGAAATGTTCGTCGGGGTTGGTGCTAGTCGGGTAAGAGACCTTTTCCAAACAGCCAGAAAAATGGGTAAGGCAATAATCTTTATTGACGAAATAGATTCCATAGGCCGCAAACGTGGAGCAGGCTTGGGTGGCGGCCATGACGAGCGAGAACAGACACTAAATCAAATGCTCGCAGAGATGGACGGCTTTGAAGCAACGGAAGGAATCGTGATGATGGCGGCAACAAACAGGCCAGACATTCTCGATCCAGCGCTTCTCCGCCCCGGAAGGTTCGATAGGCAAGTAATTGTTTCGCTTCCAGAACTCGAAGATAGGAAAAAAATCCTTGGAGTTCATGTTAAAGGAAAAAAAATGGAGGAAGGGACGGACCTCACTCTTCTTGCTAGAGGAACTCCGGGTATGAGCGGTGCCGACCTTGCTAACCTTGTAAACGAAGCTGCATTGATAGCTGTTCGTGATGGAGAAGAGACAGTAACGAGTGACCATCTAGAAAGAGCGAGAGACCGAGTTTTGATGGGTCAAACGCGTGAAGCCACTGTTCTAAATAAAGATGAGAGAGAGCGCGTTGCTTATCATGAGAGCGGGCACGCATTAGCTGCAGTGCTTCTTCCGAATGCTGACCCGCTGCACAAGGTGTCGATTATTCCTAGAGGAATGGCTCTAGGGGTGACAATGACTTTACCGGAAGAGGATCGATATTTATTAAAAAAGAGTTATGTAGAAGATGAACTGGTAAAGATGCTCGGTGGACGAATGGCAGAAGAAATAGTGTTTGGAGAAGTTTCTAGTGGTGCTGCTGATGACCTTTCTCGAGCTACTGAGATGGCCCGAAAAATGGTGCGTGAATGGGGTATGAGCGACCGTGTGGGGCCAATGGCATGGAGATCACATGAACAGGTTTTCTTAGGTGAAGATATGGGGCGAGGACGAGACTATAGCGATGAGATGGCAAACCTAATTGATTCTGAGATAGAGGAAATTCTTCGACATGCTGAAACTCGCTGCCGAACACTCATGACTGAGAATAGATCGA
>MDTD01041715.1_pt1 | contig 11811 bp, 21 predicted proteins | sample 811221 | NCBI WGS metagenome assembly MDTD01 (sample SAMN05326646, study PRJNA326480) | marine metagenome | isolation source: seawater | place: Pacific Ocean: South West | collected 2011
ATAAGTATCTTCAAATGATGGACTTCTACATCAACTTTAAACTTGATGAGGAGTTTACAGAGACGATTGAGTCTCCCATCCATGAGGATTTCTCTTATGCTTCATTCTCAGAGGGTGAGAAAATGCGGATTGACCTTGCACTCCTCTTTACCTGGAGGGAGATTGCAAGAATGAAGAACTCTGTCAATACTAATCTCCTTATTATGGATGAGGTCTTTGACTCATCCCTTGATGGTTTTGGCACAGAGGAGTTCCTTAAGATTATTAGGTTTGTAATTAAAGATGCTAACATTTTTGTTATCTCTCACAAGGATGGACTTGAAGACAAGTTTAATAATGTGGTAAAATTTGAGAAGGTAGGTAATTTTTCAAGGATAGAACCATGAGAATCAGAAGACCAGTAGATATGGGTGATAATTTTAGAAAGAACATGACCCTAATCACAGACCCAAGATCTGATAGGTATCTCAATGAATATTCCAAACTGGCAACATCACTCAAAGAAGGAGCAGAAAATTCATCTGAAACCAGTCAAACTGAGGCAACGTAAAGAAGCATTGCATTACTTAAAGAAAAAGTTAAATGTAACTGAAAAGTCATTAAGTTAGCATACGATGACTAAATAGTTCAGTGAGTGAGGAGGTTATTATCATGCATAACTTAGTATCACATAATGAACTTGCTTCATGGAAGTGGGATGAAAAGAACACATTGGATGACCAATATAACCAAGTTTCCGAATACTTCCAGTGCATATCAGAATGTGATATAGTAGACCATCAAGCAAGGAGATTCTGCAGACACATCCTAACTGAAGATTAAATCTAAACAAACTCATAAGGAGTAAAAGACCAAAGCCCCCTGCACCTTAAATAAGTGTGGGGGGTTGGTGCGTGTGCCAGTTTGTAAAGTGGTTGCAATGGGTTTCAAAACCAGTCAGAGGGTGTAGACTATTCACATAAGCAAGAGACCCAATGCCTGTCAACTATGAAGTTAAGTCTCAACTGGCAAAATTGCTTGCCACTGAGGACCTGATTGTTGAAAACAAGAATGTCTCAACTGCACAATTCAATGTTGAGACAAGGGTATTGACCCTGCCAATGTGGAAGCGTGCCTCTAGCACTGTGTATGATTTGTTGGTTGGTCATGAGGTTGGACATGCATTGTTCACCCCTGATGATTGGAGTTGGGAAAAAGTAGTTCCTCACCAGTTTGTCAATGTAACTGAGGATGCACGCATTGAGAAACTAATGAAACGTAAATATCCTGGTTTACACAAGACATTTTACTCTGGTTATAGTGAACTCTCAGATCAAGACTTCTTCTGTATTGAGGATCAGGATGTTGATGAGATGAACCTAGCAGATCGTGCCAATCTTTTCTTTAAGATTGGAAGGTTTATTGATATTAGTTTTACTGAGGAGGAGATGGTCATCATTAAGCAGATTGGTGATGCTGAAACATTTGATGAGGCTGTTGAGGCAGCAAAGACTCTGTATGCTTATTGTAAGGGTAACCAGGAACCCCAGAAACAACCCATGCATCAACCACCACAATCTGGTGGACAGGGGGGTGGTGAGCAACAGGAACAGCAACAGTTTCCTGAGAACACACCAGTTTCCTCTGGTGACAGTGAAGATGAGAGTCCTGAGGCACAACAAAATGAATCAAAAAGTGAAAACCAGAATCAAGATGAAACTCCTGATGGGGCACCTGGAACAGAACCAGAAGTCCAGACAGATCAAACCTTTGAAGATCGTGTTCAGGAGTTCAATAGTAATCTTGATGGTCGTGAGAATGGTTACTATGAGATGCCTAAATTTGATGCTAAAAAGTTTATTATTCCTTTTGCTAAGATTCAAAAAGACTTACAAGAATCTGAAAAAATTAATCTTGAAGGAATTAAAGAATTAGGTGGTGGTAAAGATATATTTGGTTTTGTGGATTCAGAGTATCAAAAATTCAGGAAATCTGCTCAGAAGGAGGTCAATTATCTTGTGAAAGAGTTTGAGTGTAAGAAAGCAGCAGATGCCTATGCACGTTCTTCCACTGCCAGAACTGGTGTGCTTGATTGTTCCAAACTTCACACCTTCAAGTACAATGAGGATCTTTTCAAAAAAGTCACCACTGTTACTGATGGTAAAAATCATGGACTGATTTTTATTCTTGATTGGTCTGGTTCAATGGGTAATTGTATCCTTGAGACAATCAAACAACTCTACAATCTTATCTGGTTTTGTAATAAGTGTAACATCCCATTTGATGTCTATGCTTTCACAAACTCTTACATTGATAGTATTGATCCTAATTACAGGGAAAGAACTGTTTGGGAAGAGAATAAGTTCATCATTAGTGGTGAATTCTCATTGATGAATCTTTTTAGCAGCACTGCTAAGAAGAAAGATCTTGAAGCACAAATGCTTTCTGTTTTCAGGATGGTATTTGGTATGAGAATGTACGTGAATTATTCCTATCCTGCTCAGTATTCCCTATCTGGAACACCTCTGAATGAGGCTCTTGTTATGTTGCATCAGGTAATTCCTGAATTTAAGAAGAACAATGATCTTCAAAAGGTACATTGTTTTGTCCTTACTGATGGTGAAGCAAGTGGTATGATGATTGGTAGGGAGAACTATTATGGTGGTCATGGAGCTCAGCACATCAGTGGTGGATCTTCTTATCTCAGAAACAGAAAAACTGGGTTTACCTATCTGTTTGAGTATCAGTATCATTCTTTTACTGAGGTTATATTGCAGGATCTAAAAGATACCTTTCCCAATACAAACTTTATTGGCATTCGCCTCTGTCCTCCCAGAGAAATGAACAACTTCATTCGCAATTATCAAAGTTTGAATGAGGATACTTTGAAGAAAATTAAGAAGGACAAGTATTTTGACATCAAAAATTCTGGATACACCTCATATTTTGCCATGCAAACTGGAGCATTGAATCAAGATGCTGATTTCAATGTGGAGGAGGGTGCTTCTAAAGCAAAAATCAAATCTGCCTTTATCAAAAATTTGAAAACAAAATCACTAAATAAGAAAGTTCTTGGTAAGTTTATGGAGTTGGTTGCATAAGAAACCACTTCCATAACTGTCCATTGGGGGGTGCCTGACCCCCCAAAATCCCTTATAATGAACCTGTTGAACAAAACCACTATGGCACTCTCCACTGAATACGTTGTTTCATCACTCTCAAATCTTTATGGATCAGAAGTAGTTGCTGCTGATGTTCGTGCCTGGTGTGCCATGAATGGCACCACCTATCAGACTATTACTAAGAAACTTGATTGCTACAAGGTTGGTCGTGGTAAGTGGAATCTGACTGTTCAGGAAAAACTGGAGCAGTCTTATGAGGCACCTTCTGCAATGCCTGCTGTAGAGCAAAACCTTGTTCCTCAGAAAGATGAAACATTTGTTCAGTTTGGTAATTTTAGTGATGTTAAAAAAATTATCAAATCCAATCTTTTCTATCCTGTTTTCATCACAGGACTCTCTGGTAATGGTAAAACACTCTGTGTTGAGCAAGCTTGTTCACAACTCAAAAGGGAGTTGATTCGTGTCAACATCACTATTGAAACAGATGAGGATGATCTTATTGGTGGTTTCCGCCTTGTTAATGGTGAGACCATCTGGCATAATGGCCCAGTCATTGAAGCACTCCAACGTGGAGCAGTCCTGCTCCTTGATGAGATTGACCTCGCCTCAAACAAAATTCTTTGCCTCCAATCTATTCTTGAAGGAAAAGGGATTTTCCTCAAGAAAACTGGCCAGTACATTGCGCCCACAAAGGGTTTCCAAGTATTCGCAACCGCCAATACTAAAGGAAAGGGATCAGATGATGGTAGATTCATTGGAACTAATGTGCTCAATGAAGCCTTCCTTGAAAGATTCCCAGTGACCTTTGAACAGTCCTATCCCTCTGCTGCCACAGAGCAGAAGATCCTTGAGGGTGTGGCACTGGATCTGGGTGTTGAGGATTGTGCCTTCTGTAAGCACCTTGTGGACTGGGCTGACATCATCCGCAAGACCTTCTATGATGGTGGTATTGAGGAAGTGATCAGCACACGTCGTCTGGTTCATATCATCAATGCTTTTAGCATCTTTAATAACAAGGAGAAGGCAATTCAGGTCTGCATCAATCGCTTTGATGAGGAGACCAAAGCATCCTTCCTTGAATTGTATGACAAGGTTGATGCTGATTTTGTAATGACTGATTCAGTTGACACCATCAAAATGGTTTGATATAATTACTGATGGTAAACTCTTGGTCATTACTTTACAATGAACTTTATGGAGACACTATGATTGACACAGGAAACTACAATAAAATTTATGGTCTTGATGATACAATTGCAGGAGGACTAGGTGATGATAGAATCACCTTCTCCTCTGATGTTTATGGTGCTGCTGAATCTGTGGATATGAGTGATATGTTAAGCACACTTAGCTCACCTGATACTATTAGTTTTAATATCCCTGATCTTCCAACCACTGATAATAAGAATGGACGTTGGAAATATAATGAGGATGTAATCCTTAAAGAAGTGCGTGATTATCTGGGAATGACCTATCGTTCCCATTACACTTCACAAGAGTCAAAAACTCAGACTCTTGACCTTATTGAGGGTATTGGTGATGCTGAACCTTTCTGTAGATCTAATGCAATCAAATACCTATCACGTTTTGGAAAAAAAGATGGAAAGTCTAAAAATGACATCCTAAAGGCAATTCACTATTGCATTCTTCTCTATCACTTTGCTGGCCTCTGTAATGACAACCCTGAACCATATGAAACTTTCTGATACCACTGTCAACCTGTTGAAGAACTTCTCTTCAATCAATCAGTCCATTTTGTTTAAACAGGGAAACAAACTTCGTTCTATCTCAGTGATGAAGAACATTCTTGCTGAGGCAACAGTAGAAGAAGATTTCCCAAGGGATTTTGGTATCTATGACCTGAATCAGTTCCTCAATGGATTGTCACTTCATGTAAGTCCTGAACTTGACTTCAAGAGTAATGACTTTGTGATGATCAGGGAAGGTAAGATGCGCTCTAAGTATTTCTTTGCTGATCCTACAGTCATTGTTGCTCCTCCTGAAAAGGAGATCTCTCTTCCTACAGAGGATGTTTGTTTTGAACTAACCAGTCAACAACTGGAAAAACTGAAGAAGGCAGCATCCATCTATCAACTCCCTGATATCTCTGCTATTGGTGATGCAGGTGTTATCAAACTGGTTGCTCGTGACAAGAAGAATGATACCTCTAATGACTTCTCCATTATTGTTGGAGAAACTGATTCACAATTCACATTTAATTTTAAAGAAGAGAATTTGAAAATTGTTCCTGGTTCCTATGATGTGGTTGTCTCTCAAAAACTTCTGTCACGTTTTACAAATCATAACATTGATGTGACCTACTTTATTGCCCTTGAACCTGACTCTACCTTTGGATGAAACACATTCTTTTTACATTAAAAGGATGCCCTTATGGTTTTCTGGATGATGAAGCACACATTCGCAATGTTCTTGCCAATGCTGCCACATTGTCCAGAAGTACATTGTTAAATGTTACAACTCATAAATTTGAACCTCAGGGGGTTACTGGAATTGCACTATTAGCAGAGTCTCACATATCCATTCATACTTGGCCTGAGAGTGGAATAGCAGTGTGTGATATATTTACCTGTGGTGATCACACAATTCCAAGGGCAGGTGCCTCATACATGTATGAGGCAATGGCTGCTACCAACCTTGACTCTCAGGTGATTGATAGGTATGATGAAAAAAGATTATGATGGACCCCTTTATGCTCCCTGGTGGAAAGTTGTAGAGGGTAAGAGAAAGTTCAAAGAATGGTTGAAAAAACAACAGGAGAAAAATGAGTCGTGATGAATTTATTTGGGTAGAGAAATATCGCCCAAAGAAAATTGAGGAGTGCATTCTTCCTAACAATATCAAAAGCACCTTTATTGATTTCCTAGATAAGGGGGAGGTTCCTAACCTTCTCCTATCAGGACCACCAGGTTGTGGTAAAACCACAGTTGCTAAGGCACTCTGTGCTGAATTGGGCACAGATTTTTATATTATCAATGGTTCTGATGAGGGTAGATTCTTAGACACTGTACGCAATAATGCCAAGAACTTCGCTTCAACTGTATCGTTATCTTCTTCTGCCAAGCATAAGGTCATCATTATTGATGAGGCAGATAACACAACCCCAGATGTTCAACTCTGCCTTAGGGCGTTTACAGAGGAGTTTATTGGCAACTGCAGATTCATCTTCACCTGCAACTACAAAAATAAAATCATTCAACCCCTTCATAGTAGATGTTCAGTCATTGACTTCTCCCTTAAAGGAAAAGAAAGGCAGTTACTTGCAGCATCATTCTTCACACGTCTCCAAGAAATCTTGGATACAGAAGGTATTAAATATGATAACAAGGTCTTGGTAGAACTTATCCAGAAACACTTTCCTGATTGGAGACGTGTTCTTAATGAATGTCAGAGGTATGCTGCTGGTGGTAGTATTGATTCTGGTATCCTTGCTTCCTTTTCTAATGTAAAAACTGATGAACTTTTTAAAAACCTTAAAGAGAAAGACTTTCCTAAGGTACGTAAGTGGGTCGTCAATAATCTGGACAATGATCCTAATGTACTTCTTAGGTCTGTTTATGATGCTTGTTATGGGTCCTTGGCAGGTTCTGGCATTGCTGCTGCTGTGCTTATCATTGCTAAGTATCAATACCAATCTTCTTTCGTTGCTGACCAGGAGATAAACATGCTTGCCTGTCTTACTGAAATTATGGTGGAGTGTGAGTTCAAATGACTAACCAACGCATAAGAATTGGATGGGGTGCTCCCTTATTCATCGCTTTCTCCCTATCCTCTTTCCTTTGGTTAGGCATCATCAGTCTTTCCTACACAATTCATCAGTCCCTTCAATTAACAGAACAAAGAAAATGAACACATCCACAGCATTTGAGCCCACCTGGTATCAAGTTTTCCAGAAAGGTGCCTTTGACTATGACAATAATCACGAGTTCGTGACTGGATGGAGCAACGGAACTAGTGTCCATGATATGGTTACAAACTATATGAAAGATGGCATGATCACTTTTGCCGTTGGTCAGATGAAGAAGGGCGGGAGGGGATATGTTCAGGCAACGTTTGCTCGTCTAGAGAAAGAGTTGGGTATCAACTTTGAGCTAGTTGACTACGCTGACGCTGAGATCAAGGTCAACTTTGTGGACGCCATTACTGGGTTGTCTGAGGGTGAGAGTAGAGTGAATGGACTGGCCACCATCACCAACGAACTTGACCCAGTTCCTGAATCCTACACTGTGATTGAGGTTCTTGATGATGGAACCAACCCCTTCTGGAGAGGTGTTCTCACCCACGAGATTGGTCACGCCCTGGGCCTTGGTCACGACCATGACACGATTCATTCTATCATGAGTTACAATCGTAACCGCGCTCAGCAGTGGTTCATGCCTCAAGACATGGCCGCCCTCCATGCCCTCTATGGAGTGTGAATTCAAATGAAATCTGAAACAGCAAAGAAACTGATATCGAATATCAGATTTGGTCAAACCAGAAATGCTGCTAGAAAGAATAAGGGTCAAGGTTTAACTGTCAAAGACATTGAACTTACTCCTGATGATTTGATCAGGAAGTTTCAAGATCAAGATGGTAAATGCCATTGGTCTGGTATTGCTTTGGATGAAAGTTACAATTACATTACAAGACATCCATTAGCAATATCTGTAGATAGACTTAAGAATGATCAAGGATACATATTTGATAATGTTGCTCTCACTCTTAGGGTATTTAATTTAGGGAAAGCTTCTTACACAGGAGACTTCTCCCATGTAGTTCAAACCATTAAGGAATCTTGGAGTTGTGAATTAAAATGAGGATTGAAATTGAGTTTTCCAAGGATGTAGATTATCCAAAAGAAAAGTTGGGTGAATTTATCTGGAATTATATTGAGGATGATTGTCACATCACTGGATTTGGTGATTCAATTGGAGAATGCTTTGAGGAGATTATTCGTTACAGAACAATGTGATGGATAAGAAAGAACTTGAAGAACTTAGATATGATGTAGCACATTATCTTCTCAGTAATATGAGTAAGGGATCCCAGTTTCAGTATGCTCTTGATAAGATGCTTACTCTCTTTCAAGATTATTCAGAAGAGGAACTAAAGAGAATCATACCAAAATCAAAAATGAAGAAAAAAAAATCAAAAGGAGGGGGATTTTGACAGAAGAGGTTCTACTTGATGAGAATGGGTGGACTATGAGACCACCCATTAGTGACAGGGAATGTATTCTTATCTGTTTGCGTAATGCTCCCTGTGGAACAGATAGAAAACAAGTAGAGAGAATCATCCAGGAGTTAGAAAATGACAAAACTGAGTGAGAATGATAGGAATCTGATGCTGAATTTGCAATTAGATAGTATTGAAAAGTTACTTGATGATTGTTGTATTAATAAGTGTCTTGTGATAGACTCTAGGGGATATACAAGAAAAAGAATTATTATCACTTATGAAGATGAAGAAACAAGGCAAAAAAAATCAAATCAAGAGTAAGTGGTACTACATATTTTGGGGTATTGCTACTGTTTCAGTGGTGGCAGGCCAGATCTATGTTGGATCAGGATATAGATCACTATCTAATTCTGTAAATTATTTACTGGAGGTTGTTGAATGAAGAAAATTATTTTGGCAGCAGCAGGAGCACTTATGTTTGCCTCTCCTGCCATGGCACACAAGATCCATAGACCACACTATACACATAATCATCACAATTGGATGCCCACTCATAGGCATCATCATTGTCATAAGAATAAAGGATACTGCCATTATCATAAGCACTCCCATGGGGGAAAGGGTTTTGGGCATCATGGCACAAGATTCATGCATAGTTCCTCTTTCTTTAACTTTGAATACTACATCCACTGATTATGAAATCTTTGAAAACCCCTCTTCGTTATCCTGGTGGTAAATCACGTGCCCTTACAAAAATTGTTCCCCATATTCCTGATCTAACTGATTATCAGGAGTATAGGGAACCTTTTCTTGGTGGTGGTTCAGTAGCAATTTACATCACCAAAATGCATCCACACTTGAATGTGTGGGTAAATGATTTATATAAACCACTAATCAACTTCTGGCAACAACTCCAGGAGAATGGTGATGAGATGAGGGATTTTCTTGGTTCACTTAAGAGATTTCATAATACCCCTGACAAGTGCAAGTTATTATTCAATTCATCAAAGGGTCATCTTAATGATGATAGTGTTAATGATTTTGCCAAGGCATGTGCATTTTATATTGTAAATAAGTGTTCCTTCTCTGGTCTTACTGAGTCATCCTCCTTCTCTAAGATGGCATCACAAAATAATTTTACTCAGAGGGGTATTGATAGACTTCCAGGTTTTCAGAAGATCATTGAAAACTGGAAAATCACAAACCTTTCCTATGAAGAACTATTGAATGAATCATCTGAGAGGAAATCATTCATCTATCTGGACCCACCCTATGCCATTAAGGATAGTTTGTATGGAAAAAAAGGAAGTATGCACAAAGGATTCAATCATGACACTTTTTCTCGTGATTGTTCTGATTGTAGTATCAATATGCTTGTCTCCTACAACTCAGGACAATTAGTAAAACATAGATTCCAGGAATGGAATATGGCAGAGTTTGAACATACATATACACTCAGGTCTGTTGGTAAGTATATGACAGAACAAAAGGAGAGAAAAGAACTTCTGCTCATGAATTATGGGAAGAAACCAAAGATTCAACTTACTTTTGAGGGATGCTATAATTTCAATAGACTGAAAAAGGAAGGTCTGGTTGATGGTTGAAGAACTGATGGTTCAACAACAGGTTGATAATGTATGGCAGCACATGGTTGGTGTTATCTGTCTAAACCTGACTGACAGAAAACAGGTAAAACCAGTCCTTACAGAATTATTCAAGTTGACACCCACACCAGAGGAGTTCCTTAAGGTGTGGCATCATGATAGTCTCTCTGACTTCATCAAACCACTTGGTATGTTTAACATCAGGGCACATCGTATCATGCGTATGACCAATGACTTTCTAAAGTGGGATGGTGAGGATGCCACCAAACTATTTGGCATTGGTAAGTATGGCTCTGATAGTTACAGGATCTTCTATAAGAATGATATTCCAGATGATGTTCAAGACAAGGAACTATTGAGGTATATTAATGAAGAGATTGTGGAGACTGTGGAAGTACACTCTAGGTAGTTTCTCAGATGTTAAAACAAAAAAATATGATAATGGTGTTGCCATTCTTCGTACTTTTATATTCTTTACTTATTTTATTACTAACTGTTTTATTGTTGCAGGAGTGATTAGACATTGGAACTGAAAGATTGGTTAAATTCCATCAACTTCACAAAGGAAGATCTTAGTGAGAACATTAAGGAGTATCCACCATACATTGTGAACAGGTGTCTATCTGGACATCTGGATTGTGTCTTGTTTGCTAATGAGATGAACAGGTATCATTTCTTAGATAAGGATATGCAATATCATTTTTACATAAATACACTGAGAAAGAGGAAGAGATTCTCTCCTTGGGTTCGTAAAGAAAAGGTCTCAGACCTTGAGTTTGTCAAAAAATACTATGGATATAGTAATGATAAGGCAGCACAAGCACTGAAAATCTTAACTAATGAACAATTGCTCTTTATTAAACAAAAACTTGACACTGGTGGTAAAAGATGAATCAAACTACTGAACCACAGGTTCATTGGTCTCAGGATAAAATGATTGAGATTGTATTAAATGAACCAGATGACTTCCTCAAAGTAAGGGAAACATTAACAAGAATTGGTGTAGCTTCACGAAAAGAGAAAAAACTTTATCAATCCTGCCATATTTTGCACAAGCAAGGTAAATATTACATAGTGCATTTTAAGGAGTTGTTTGCTCTTGATGGCAAATACGCTAACATTACTGTTAACGACGTTCAGCGTAGGAATCGTATTACTCGTCTTCTTGCTGACTGGGGCCTCATTAGTGTTGTGAAGGAAGATTCAATCATGGACATTGCTCCATTGAATCAAATCAAAGTCCTTCCCTACAGGGATAAGAACGAGTGGACCCTGGAACAGAAATATAATATTGGTAAGAAAGGAAAGACTCAAGAAGCAGAATGAATCTGATAGTCATCATCTGTTTGACATTAACAATATCCACACTTTATGGTATGTACATGTCTTTTGGGCCACCATCAAAGGATTTGGATGATACATTTGATGAGCATGAGCATTAGGGATAACCCTACTTACATTTTTTTAAAAGCGTGTTATAAATAAGCATGGATGCCTTAGGGGTCCACACAAAAACAAACTCGCTTTTAAAGGAGCTAGAATAATGGGTAACCTTACCAGATATGGTGCGTCAGATCTCCCTGCACTGATGGATCGTATAAATAAGAATAGTATTGGGATGGAACAATACTTTGACAAGTTGTTTAAACTACAGGAAACACAGTCAAACTTCCCTCCCTATAACCTAGTTGAAGTAAGTAGTAGCGAATCCTTACTTGAGCTAGCATTAGCAGGATTTTCAAAAAAAGATGTCACAGTCTACACAGAAGACGGAAAACTCTTTGTTGAGGGTAAGAGAGAAGATGACGAGGGATCAGGCAAAACATACATCCATAGAGGACTGGCTCAACGATCTTTCACCAGAACTTGGAGCCTCTCAGATGAAACGGAAGTTAGATCAGTTGAATTTGAGAATGGGTTACTAACCA
>MDTD01142408.1_pt1 | contig 11810 bp, 6 predicted proteins | sample 811221 | NCBI WGS metagenome assembly MDTD01 (sample SAMN05326646, study PRJNA326480) | marine metagenome | isolation source: seawater | place: Pacific Ocean: South West | collected 2011
CGTCCCTCCGTTAATATCAGTCGTTGTGAGAATAGAATCACCAATAGTTATTTTACCGGTCGAATCGGCAATAGTTGCTGCCGAAGTTCCATCTTTCGCTTTGAGGTTTGTCAGTTCTAGATTTAGGGTATCTGTAGTTGTAGCATTAACATTTGTGATATTACCGGTTGTAGATGTGAGCGTTGTAATAGTCGTTGCTGCGATGGTTCCACCTTCAACCTTATCACCACTGATTTGGTTGTCTGCGAGTGTAAGAGTCCCTGATGAAATATCAAGTGTCCCTCCATTTATATTCGGGGTTGTTAATGTTTTATTTGTGAGTGTTTGTGAACCTGATAAAGTAGTCACAGTATTATCAATGGTAAGTGTATTCCCATCTTTATCGATACCATTACCTGCTGTTATCTGTCCTGCGCCTGAAAATTGTGAAAATTCTAAAGAAGAGTTTCCAATGTCGATAGTATCTGAAGTTACAACAAATCCAGAATCAGCATTTGTATTTCCCTTTTCTACAAATGAAAAAGATCCTGGTGTTACTGTTGTATTATTATTAAAATCGGATGTCCGTGCCCATGATCCGCTATCACTATAAATATATATTCCATTCTCAGAAGGAGTTGTTTGATTTTTAACAAGTATTCTATTTCCATTTGAAAGTGTAATTCCATCGATCGCAGTTGTTGTATTATCAAGTGATATATTTCCCGTAGTTGCAACAACACAAGAGTCTTTTATATCAAGACCAGATGCTACCGAATCAATATAATATTTAATTGCAGATTGTGTTGATATTACAGTTCCACTATCATTCAAAGAATTATTGTTAGATAACGTTATTTCGCCAACATTAGAAGAACTTGCAGAACTATTACCAAGGACTTTCATAGATGATATATTACTTATCTTCCCTAGTGGTAGGGAATCATTTGTTATTTTTGATCCACTTATTTGATTATCTGCTAAAGTTAACGTGGCATTTTGAACATCGACAGTATTTCCACTTGAAAGGACAATATTACTATTATTAATTGTCTTATTTGTTAAGGTTTGTGTCCCTGTTAATGTAGTTACTGTATTATCTATAGAATATGTTACAGTATCGTTCGATATAGATGTATTAATACCAGTTCCACCGGTAAATTGTAGGGTATCTGATCCTAGAGAAATAGTATCAGTTCCAGAATCTGAAGAAATATTAAGGTCTGTTGATATATTGGATGTGGAAGCAGAGGTTACACGACCTTTTCCATCAATATTTAGAACGGGTATAGCAGTGGAGGATCCATAACTACCACCAGTAACACCTGAAGATGATAACATTTGTGTCGATACTGTTCCAGAATCTCCTGTGGAAATTAAATTACCAGTTGTCCCAGGTAAAGTTATAGTTACATCATCAGATGAATCTTTCCCTTGAAGTTTAATCTTATTTGTCCCGTTATTTGAATTTTCATAAAACTCTACAAATCCAGGACCATTTGAACCATTTTTAACTTTCATTCCATTTTCCCCATCAATTGTTACCCCTGTTAATCCTGTTAATTCATTTTTAACTTCTATTTTTAATTTTTTGTTACTTGTTGTATTAAAAGAAAGACTAATATTATTTCCTGCGGAAAATGTTAAATTATCTGTACTTTCGGGGGAAATTGTTGTTAATGTTCCTATTGATCCTCCATCCTCTTCCAATTTATAATCTTTCCATATACTTGACATGTTATTTTGAGTTAGTTTTATAAGTAATTTATCACCATCTATTTGTTGTAAGGATAAACCTTCCGCTTCACTAAATATTAATTCGGAAATATCTCCATAAACGTAATTATATATAGCAGATCCACTATAATGTATATGTTTTAACTTAAAATCATCCATTTTAGAATTCATTTGTGATTGAATATTTGATGTTACCCCGTCCAAATAATTAATTTCTTCAGGAGTTGCAGAGATGGTTGTTGTTGATGGGTTATTAAATGGAACAAGCGTTCCTGAACTATTAGCAAGGTTTATTGTTCTATCAGCAGTAGGTTCTATTGCGCCAAAAGAGGTTTCATAATCATCATTATTATTTCCCTCAAATATAACTTTATCACATTGAATATCAGACATAGCAAAAATACCGGATTGATCAAATGTAAATGCTCCATTTGTAAATGTCCCATCAATTGTCATATTTCTAATACCAGTAGTATCTCTGGTTGCATTAACTGAAATAATATCATTAGCACTTACAGTTCCAAGTGTTATTCCTGAGAGGTAATTAATTTCTTCAGGAGTTGCAGAGATGGTTGTTGTTGATGGGTTAGTAAATGGAACAAGCGTCCCTGAACTGTTCGCAAGATTAATAGTTCTATCCGTGGTTGGGTTAACAACGCTAAAGGTTGTTTCAAAATCATTGACGATGGAACCTTCAAATATTAAAGAATTAACGGATGCTGAATTAATACCAGTTATATTACCCGTCCCACCATATATTTTAGTTCCACCAACAGTAAATGCCCCATTAATTGTTAAATCCCGTATACCGCTAATATCTTTATTTTCATCAACTGAAAGAATATCATTTGCCCCGGCGGTTCCAAGGACTGTTCCCGAAAGGTAATTAAGTTCTTCAGGAGTTGCGGAGATAGTTGTTGTTGAAGGGTTTGTAAAAGGGACCAATGTTCCCGAACTATTTGCTAAACGTATTGTTCTATCTGCGGTTGGATTAACAACTTTAAGAGTTGTTTCAAAATCATCTGCAGTTGTTCCTTCGAAGGTAACATTCTGGGGATGAATTGTAGTAACATTATTAATATTTCCCCCTGTGATTGTTAAGGTTCCATCGGTGTAACTTCCAACAGTCATATTACGGATACCGGTAATGTCTTTATTCGCATCGACTGAAAGGATATCATTCGCACTTACAGTTCCTAGTGTTGTTCCTGAGAGAAGGTTAAGTTCTTCGGGAGTTGCGGAGATAGTAGTTGTTGATGCGGTGGTGAAAGGAATGAGTGTCCCTGAACTATTTGCAAGATTAATAGTTCTATCTGCTGTTGGATCAATAGCACCAAGGGTTGTTTCAAAATTATCCTCGGTTGTTCCTTCGAAAGTAACATTTTGGGGATGGATAGTTGTAACATTATTAATATTTCCACCAGATATAGAAATTGTTCCATCAGTATAAATACCTGTGAGGGTCCCAACAGTCATATTACGGATACCTGTAATGTCTTTATTCGCATCGACTGAAAGGATATCATTCGCACTTACAGTTCCTAGTGTTGTTCCCGAGAGGTAATTAATTTCTTCAGGGGTTGCAGAGATAGGTGTTGTCGATGGGTTGGTAAAGGGGACTAGTGTTCCTGAACTATTCGCAAGATTAATAGTTCTATCTGCTGTTGGATCAATAGCACCAAGGGTTGTTTCAAAATCATCTACAGAAGTCCCTTCAAAGATAAACGAATTTATACTAATTGAACTAACACCCGTAACGACACCACCATCTATTGTCAAAGTCCCGTTATTGAATATTCCATCAATAGTATAATTTCTAATTCCCGTGATATCTCTATTTGCATCTACGGAAAGGATATCATTTGCTCCAACTGTTCCAAGGGTTGTCCCGGATAGGTAATTAATTTCTTCAGGAGTTGCAGAGATAGTTGTTGTCGATGGGTTTGTAAATGGGATGAGTGTTCCATCTGCATTTGCTAAATTAATATTTCTTTCCTGGGTTGGATCAACAGCATTTAAATTTGTTCTAACCGCATTTTGTGTGGTCCCTTCTATTTTAAGACCACCTGTTAAAATTAGATTAACAAATTGTGGACTGGTATTTTCACCAATATTTTGAGGGGGTCCATCTGAAACCCAGTCTATAAAACGGGCGGGAAAAATACTATCTACATAATATTTACTTGCGGCATCTGTTTCTTCGGTAGGGTTAGCTATATCCTCTACACGATTATTCCCCATTGATATATTGTATTGATTTTCTACAGTAAGGCCTTTCATAACTCCTTTCCCACCTGGAAAAGCATCTTCTACAGAACCCGATACAACCTGGAAAGTATTGAAAACGGCATCTCTAAGACATCCATCTTCCGACATATATTCTTTATCTTTAGTATTAATAATAAAATAAAAATATAGTTTTAAACTTTAAAAAAAATAATCGTTCTAATTTAATAAAAATAAAATAATAGATACTAATATATTATTATAATGGGAGGAGGAATAATGCAGTTAACCGCGAGCGGAATACAGGATAATTATATAACAGGAAACCCTCAAATAACATTTTTCAAAAGTGTATATCGAAGGCATACCAATTTTGCGATTGAAAGTATTCAGCAGATAATAGATGGAGACTTGGGGACTGAAGATACAAATACATCTTCTACTGTAAAATTAACCAAAACAGCTGATCTTTTAAATGGGATATATGTAGTATGTCCACAACATGCATTGGGTATAAATTCTAGTGAATTAATTACTAGTGTAGAAATCGTGATTGGTGGGACACTTATAGATAAACAAACAAATGAGTGGATGAAGGTCTGGAATGAATTAAGTGTTAATCATAATAAGGGGGAAGGTTATAAGTATATGACGGGTGGTTTTAATGCATCAAAGAAAACAACGAATAACCAGTCATCAGTTACATTACCTTTAAATTTTTGGTTTTGTAGACACATCGGATTATCTTTACCACTTATAGCTATTCAGTACCATGATATTATATTAAAAATAGAATGGGGAATAAAATCAAAAATAACTCGAGATGAAGTTACATCTGTTAGTTCTCTATGTGAAGTATGGTGTGATAACATATTCTTAGATTCAGAAGAAAGGAAAAGGTTTGGTGAAAATGAACATGAATATTTAATAGAACAGGTTCAATCTATTGATGCCTCGAATCAAAGTCCTTCCTCAAAATTCAAATTAAATTCTTTTAATCATCCTTTAAAAGAAATAATTTGGACTGAAACGGGTGATGGTGCAAATCAGGTAAGTAGTGAAAAAATAAATATAACAATTAATGGGATAGAGCGTTTATCAGAACAATATAAAGAATACTATACATTAAAACAACCATATAACCACCATACTAACATACCTTCATATAATATAAAGGAACATGAAGATCCTATATTTTTAGGAACTCCAGAAGATTCTAATATTACCCATCATGTTAGTTCACTAAATCCTGCTCAAAATAACCATGTTAAATTAGGTGAAGATTTTATTGAATTAAATACAACTGCTACGAATGTTTTTAAAGTTGGGGATATAATAAATATATGGAGGGCGGATGGTGCCACGAACTATACGCAGACTTATAGTAAAACAACTATGTCTCAATTAGTAACAGTAACATCGATTGTTACATCTGGGGCAAGCAGAAAAGTATCATTTAACCCTTCTTTAAATGGAAGTCTCCCTGTTAATAGTGGTTTAGAAATGAAATGCTTTATTATAGCGAGAAGAGATTATTCTCGAGCATCATATAGTAAATTTAATAAGAATATTTATGTATATTCCTTTTGTTTAAATCCGGAAGAACATCAACCAAGTGGAACATGTAACTTTTCAAGGTTAGATGATTGTAAATTAAATTTTACATCAAGTGTTAGTATTGATACTATTTTTGCGATGAATTATAATATTTTACGAATAAAGAATGGTTTGGTTAATTTACGTTTCTCAAATTAAAATAAAATGTCATTTTTTATAAATGAATAATAATGAGGAATTTATGCAAATGAAGTTTGAACAAACCATTAATTTATTAATAATGTATAAACAAGAACATCCAGGAATAGATGTTTTCTTATCTGAAAAATCTGTTAAAAAAGCAGTAGAATGGTATAAAAATAAAATATTAAAAGATATAAAATAATAATGTCACAAGATTTATCATATATAAAAAAAGAATTAGAAAACTGTGAAGAAATAGAAGACCTTTTTGAATTAAAAAAAGGGGATATTGTAAAATACATTACCCTTAATGAAGGATCTGAATTCTTTTATGATGGAGGAAATTATATTCGAATGATTGATAATGCTGTTTGTATTCAATGTGGGAAAACGATAAAAAATGTTACAATAAATTATTTTAATAAAGAGGGGGAACCGCTTTATAAATCTAGATTTTTTTTACAAGTTAAAGAATGTATTGGTGAAAAAGAAATCATTGAATATGAAAAGATAATCAAAAATCAGCAAAAAATAATTGAAGTATTAACAAAGAAAAATAAAGCATTGGAAAAAGAGCTCAAAAAATATAGGTCCCAATAGACAGAGGTAATTGAACACCCAAAATATGTAATAAATGATGGTGTCCATAATACGTGTAATTCAGGATAAATATTACACATGCGTGTATCATCGTATAAATTATGAATAGATTATACCCTGAATTATGAATTATGAATTATAAATAAACCCATAAGTATATTACAAATTATATCATAGTTCCTGATATATTCCCACCCATATGTTTTAAGGTATCTAGTAGTGTGACATAATATCCCGTTAATAATAACTACAGAACAAATTATACCTCGTTGAGTAGATAAATTTATCATTGGTAAAAAGAATAATAAATCCAAGGAATTAATCATAGTTTTTTTTGAGTAGAAAATATATTTCTTGTAATACCTTACAATCTACGCGATTATAATCAATGATTTCTTTAATTTCTAAATACCTTTTAAGAGGTATATTTTTACTTTTTTTACAAATTCCTTTGAATTTTATCATCGCATCTAATCCATTGTCATTACTATCTTCCCATGTGGTTTCAATCAGTCCATTATTGTAAAGGGCCTTACCAATTGATTTTAGTCCAAATTGAAAAACGCCTTGTACAATAATGGGTTCTAATCTAAAATGATCAAGAAGATCTACTAATATATATTCGGGGAATGATATACTTGGATACAATTTATGTATATATTCCATATATTTACATTCTGCGTGACCCCAATGAAATACATTTATCCTCCCATAATTTTTATATATAGTCCATAATTTATTTGCAAAATGTTGGACTATTATTTTTTCTTGTTCAACATCATACTTTTGTATTGTAAAATCGTAAAAATTATTTTTGTAAAAGAATCCTATTATTGCTAAAATAGGGTTATTGTATTTTTTATTTTTTTTATTGAAGAAATCTACTTTTTCATCAATTGTGAGGAAACTTTCAACATCGAAAAAGATATTACTTGTTTCTTTTTCTTGGAGAACTTCTCTTAAAGGCGTTGAAACATTTTTCCTAGGATAAATCAATATATCATCATTTTTATTCATGTGTATCATTCTTTCTTGAATAGTTTTTTTCTTAGATTCTTTAAGTTCTGTGAGCAATTTAGGGTCATCCCAACAATATATATTTTTTTCATGTAAATTACATCTTTCATCATAAGTTATATTCCATACAAGTGTAATTTCTTTGATTTTATTTGCTATCCTTAGTTTTTCACTTTCCCACTCTGATTCTTTGTTATTCATATTTGGATATAGTTCTTTGTGAGAAGGGGTATCTTCTATTTTTAAAGTATTGAATTCATCCCTTAATAAACAAATCCATTGATAGGCATTTATAAATTTATTAATAATATTTTCATCATGTTTAACATAAGATATAAACTCATCGTTGGGTAATTGAGTTTTTTTATAGTAATATTCTTTACCTATTATAAACGTATGGGGTTTGTATCCTTCAAAAGATTCAATACATTTAGAAAATCCATATAGGACACATTTTTTATATGGTAAAACCCCTTCGTTTAAAGATTCTTTTAGATCATTTTTTAGATTTAATGTAGAATAACTAAGATTAATTAGTATATATTTATTTTTAATTAAATGGAGGGGGTAATTTTTAATTTTAGGGAAAATAGTAACAAAAAGATTAATATCGATGACTATATCGCAATAAACAACCATATCTTTATATAGAAGATGTGCTCCAAGGATTAATGGATATTTTTCCCTTATCATTTCTTGTGTTTTTTCTATCGATGTATTTATCGGAATCTCTTTGTTTGCCTTTTGTTTTAATGTTTTAAAAAAATTATGTTTATATTCTTCCCATTCTTTTAAAATAAAGTCTTTATAAAATGTATTCGTATCCCGCTTATACTTTTTATTTAATGATTCATTAATATTAAACCAATCTATTATAGGGTCTTTTAGTATATGATTTCTTAATAAACATATACTAAAAGGTTTTGAGAAATAATCCATCGAATATAATTTACTTAATATAGAAAAAAAAATAATATATTCTAATAATATAAATGAAAGATTCTTATTGTATTTACAACGCTATCCTTTTAGGAGTAATTTTAAACGTAGTTTTACCTTATGTTGTAGGTCCTTTTGCTACAGATGAGGAAAAAATACCACCGAATGGTGCTGCCAGTTTAACTTACAAAGGACAATTTATGCATATGATGGTCCACCATAACCAAGTACCAGTAACAAGTTCAGTAATTATTGCTTTAATCGTGGGATTATCAGTTTATTTGGGATATGTATTAAAACCAATTGAACGTGTATTGAAATTATTGAAATAATTTTAATTATTGATTTTCTATTTTAAGTTTTTGTATTTCTTCATCTGTTTTATTTAGTTTCTCTTGGTATCCTTTAATATCATCAATACCTACTTCAATCATCTCCTCTAGTTTATCTTTTCTTTCAATTAATTCACGGAGTCTTTCTTCTTTATTATTATTTAGTTTTATCCATTTTTTATGTAATGGCGATAATTCATATAGTTCTTTAATAGTCAAATAGTCTTTACCTCCAACGAGTATATTCGAAAGTATATAATCATTATTATAAAGCGTATGATGTAATAACGCTACTTTTGTATTTTCATTTATATTATCTGTTCCATAGAATTTTATATCCATTTCTTTCCCTTTTGAGAAAGATATCAGTAAAACTCCAAAATCTTCTATATTTTCCTCTTTTACTCTTTCTAATATTAATTCAATATCGGGTTTATTGATGCGTTGTTTGTTTTCTTTTTCATCTGAGTCTCTTCTCCAATATTTCATAATATCGTCGATTGTATTAAACATCTTATGTTTATCACCGTATCTCAATAGATTATATTTGTTATAAGATCTTATAAAAGTATCTCTTTTTTCTTGTAAATTTATATCATTTAGTTCAGATAGTTTATACAATATAATGCGTTGTATGTGTCCAATGTATTTAATTTTTCTTTTGGGACCCTCAATAACGCCTTTTATTTCCCTTATTTCATTCGCATAATGACTTGGTTTTATATCGATAGAAATTAACGCCTGAGAAAGATTATACCAATCACCACCATTACCATCGATATTAAATACGATAGATGTATCAGGTCCAAAAAGTTTATTAATATAATATGGCGTTGTTTTTAGTTTTGTAGTTTTTATACGATGATTACTAGAATATGGTGTTTTATTTATTATATTTATAAAATTGCTCTTTTTGATAAAAATATCTCTTAAATAATTATTCATAATATCTTTATCTCGAACATATTTTATGAAAACTTCTGTATCGGGTGTATTTTTTTCTAAATCAGAGTATTTAACTACAGTATCGATGATTTTATTAATTGTTGAAATCTTTTCACCACTCTCGACACTAATAATTAATTTAAAGGAAAATTCTTGTATTAATTTTTTAGATTTTTTAGATAATTCAGGAAATTCATAAAAGTCTACTTTTGATACAATCTTCTTTCTTAATATGTTATATACTTTCTCTACTTTATGTTTCATTATAAATACGGGATCTTCAATAATACCCATTAAATTTAGTTCTATAGTTTCATCATCTTTTATGAGGTTAAGTAACTTTGTAAACAATTTATGTTTATTATTGTTTTCTTTCTTAAAATTATTAATATAGTTTTTAGATAAGTCTTTTTTACTCATTATAGATTTATCAACTTCAAATGGGTTAATTTCAGACCTTATTACATTATATTGTTCATATCCTTTAATAATTTCTTTTTGTATTGGTATTATACCATCTTTTAAGAATAAACAAGTAATTTCGTCTTGTGCATTTATAATAACCGTATCTATGTTTATATCTAACATCTTGAGATAACTTTCCACATCTTTAAATTTTGGATACTCTTTAATATCATAAACTACATTGATATTTTTGTAAAATGGTGTCATTTTTATGGGAGATATTGGTATGATTATATCATTCGTATCAGTTTTATAGATGATATGTGTTATTTCCGAATAATTATTAATATAATATTCTTTTCCTATATTTTCAATTTCATGGTATTGGATCATATTTTCTTCTTTTATTTTTTCTAAATCAGTAATGGTTCGATTTGCTAAGAAAAAATTACTTTCCATTGCTCTTAAAATTTCACTATCTTCTTCTTTTTTTATAGTTGTTAAAGTTTTTTTTGAAAGATCTAATAATAATTTATCACCCGATATATCATATTTTTTCCTTATAAGTGATTCTATATCCCTATCATGTATATCTCCACAGTCTCTATCAATCCATATCCATTTTGTTTTATCGTTTAACCCTGCTTTTAATTTTGGATCAACTTGTTTTGTTATTTTTACATATACATTATCTACTTTAACTTTTATTCCACTTTTTGTTACTATAACACCCTCTGTTTCTTTTTCAAATACATCATAATTCTTTTTCCCGCTATTAGGACACCCCTCTACATTATTAGTAATCCATCTTATACTTGTTCCTTTCTTAACTTTTTTAACATGTTCATATGGTATCCATTCACTACAATGTTTAGCATTGTCTTTACAGTTTAACTTATCTACCCCCTTCCTCCCCCTTGGATAAGGCGATATTAAGAATTTGTTAAATATTCCCTTTTCAAATACTTCAAAAGATGAAAATATATTTTTTGATAGAACTTTGATTTCATATTGGATTTTTAATAAATTTACACGATAAACAATCGGTTCATAATAGTGACCTTCTTTTATTATTAAACAATATTTATCCGAATCTACATGTTCTGTATATTTTGTTTTAATTTGTTCATCCTCTTTTTCAAAGATAACAATATTAACCTTATCTTTAGATATTGAATTTAGCGCAGGTATGATATATTCGTCTTTCTTTTCTTCATTGCTTTTTAGGAAATCAATATATGTTTTTAATGATACAATCAACGAATATATATACCCTATTTCATTTGATTCGATTGATATTTCATCTTTTTTGAGTAATGTGGTTAATGTTTTAATAGCAACCTCACCAAAGACTTCCCAAAGACTTTCTCTTATATTTTTTTTTTGTAAATATGTTTCTATCATATCATCCTTATCTTCCTTGGTAATGTTCTTTTTTCTAAATAATTTATGTAAAGTGGGACAATACTGATAATTTTTTATATTTGAAAGGAGGGGTGTTATTAATTCATCATTTATAAATTTTTTTGAATCTCCATCATAGTCAATTAATTCTATATAAGAATTTATAAAAGAAGATTCATTGAAAACAAATTCACTTTCACTTTGTTCAACACCCTTTCTTATAAATCCATTTGATATAGATAAATTTGGATCGTATTCAAATATTTTATCTTGTGAGAGTAATGCTTTTAATTTTTTTGGTAATTGCGAACATTGACCAACACTAATTGGCAGTGATTCTTTTGTGTTTATTTTACAGAATACCTTACCCTTTTTCGGTTTATCTGTACCTTTATCTGTACCTTTATCTGTACCTTTATCTGTACCTTTATCTGTACCTTTATCTTTATCTTTATCTTTTCCTGTTTTGTCCTTGGTAAAGCAACA
>MDTD01060823.1_pt1 | contig 11809 bp, 12 predicted proteins | sample 811221 | NCBI WGS metagenome assembly MDTD01 (sample SAMN05326646, study PRJNA326480) | marine metagenome | isolation source: seawater | place: Pacific Ocean: South West | collected 2011
AATATAGAAAAACATTATTATACAATTTATAATGTAAATATTACACCAAAAACAAATGAAAAATTTGAAATTAATTATAATTATCCACGAATAAATATGAATTATAATCTAAATTATCATAATAGTAATAATCAAAAAAAAATAGAATATATTGCATATCAGTTTTGTAATGATCATGTAAATTCACATATACACAATAATTGGAATAATAATTCATTTATTATGTATAAACCTATAAATAATATTAATTTTAATAACAATGTAGTAGTAAATCATAATATTAATTATCCTAAATATAATTTTAATAATTTTAATAATATAACTTCTAGTATTTTTACAGATAATTTTGATTTTTATCAAGAAAATATGTCTTTTAATATTAATTTAGATCAAAATAAATATCAAATAGTAGGTAAAGAAAATATTTTTGATGATGCTGATTTTATTTTAAATAAGACTAATTTATCAAAATATACATTAAGATTATATCCAGTATATAATAATAATAGTAATGTATATATATATTATTCTGATTTATTTTATATAAATTGATTTATTTATTAATAAGTAATAAATTAAATAATTTACTATGAAACAAAGATTATTTGATATGACTGATGATATATTAATAAAGATATTATTATACGATCCATTAAAATTACAATATGTTTCAAAAAATTTTTATGATATTATACATAATAACACGCAAATTTCTGATAATATTATAAAAAAATATTATAAATTTTTCAATATATATAACTTTATTTTATCAGAAGATAATTGTTATACACGCATAAAAGATATAAAACTTATATCATTATTTTTCAATAATAATATATCTATACACGAAAAAATAATATTTAAAGCTGCAATGTATATTGCACCTAAACGATATTATTGGTTTAATTGTGTAAATTATAATGAACATATACGTAAATATATAAACTTTTTCATACTGTATTATAATATATTTGAATATGATAAATTAGTTGATAAATTAAATATATATGTAGATAATAATAATATTATTTCTATAGAGATACCTTTAAAATCTTTTAATATTAAACATTATATTTTATATAAAAATTGTAATAATAAATATGAATTTATTTTAAGACCAGATAATACATTAGATTTTAGTTTAGCAATTTTAAATAAATGGTTAGAATAAAAAATTATAATTTATTAATTTAGTACTAAAATAGATAAATAAGTTAAATATTAAATTTATATAAGATATAATTATAATATATGAGAAAGAAAAAAAAAGCACCAGAAATAGTAAAAGTAGAAAAAATAAATGAATTACATACAGCAACTATAACTAATAATGAAACTATTAAAGAGGAAAAACCAGTGCAAAAACCTTTATTATTATCAACAACTAAAACAAAACTAAATACTATAGTAGAAGAAAAAGATGATATAATACCGAAAAAAAATATATTTAATATAAATAATATAGAGAAGGATATAGATATTGTGAATGATATTGAAATAAACAATTATGATAATAATAAAAATAAGAAAAGTAAGAAAAATAAGAAAAGTAAAAAAAATAAAAAAAGTAAAAAAAATGATAAGGATACTATAAAATTAAAAAATAATATATTGATTAATAAGAATTATAAATACGAAAATTTACTAGATTATATAAAATGTAATAAAATAAAAATTATTAATAATTTATATGAAAAAAAAATATTAAAAAATAAAGAAGTGCCTTTATTATTATTATTGAATTTATATGCGAATTATATTAATAATGATATAGAAATAGTATTATAAATCATCTTCAATATCATCAATATTAATATTTAATGGCTTGTTAATATTAGTAATAATTTCAGTATTAGTTTTAATAATATTATTTATTTCAGGTTCAATATTTGTGATAGTTTCAGGTTTAATATTAGTAATAGTTTCAGTTTCAATATTTGTAATAATTTCAGGTTCAATATTTGTGATAATTTCAGGTTCAATATTTGTGATAATTTCAGGTTTAATATTTGTGATAATTTCAGGTTTAATATTTGTGATAATTTCAGGTTTAATATTTGTGATAATTTCAGGGGAAGTATTGGAAGGTATATTTTTGGGTGATGTATTTTTACTAGGAAATATAATTTTATCTGTAAATTGTTTAGTAGGTTTTTTTTTAATAGTTTTTTTTATATTTTTTTTAGGTGTATTATTATCTTCATCACTATCACTAATTTGAAGTTGATTAAATGCATCATTAGATTTAGATTTAGGTGTTTTTTCTGTATTTATAATTTCCTTATTAAATGCATCTAAATTGTCTTTATAAAATAAAACTTTATCCCAAAATTCTTTAAAGATAGGTAATGTTTGTTTAAACCAGTTTAGATCTCTTTTTACTTCAATTAATGAATATTGAGTAATTTTCCAATATTTAAATTCAACATTAGTATATTTTGTATTATAATAATTAAAAGTATGTTTAGACCAATTTTCTAAACTATCATTATTTTTATAAATAGTATAAGAAGGATAAACATAAGTATTTTTATTATTTTCATCTTCATATTTAATTAAAATACCTTTTTCTAAATTATCTAATGTATATAATGGATCAGTGGAGGAAGTATCATTATAATAATCAATATCATTATCATAAAATTGTACTTTAATTTCTACAAAATGACATATATCTAAATTACAACATTCTAATTGTAACTGCATTTGAACCCAATAATTAGAGGGAACTTGGTTAGTTAAATTTCTTTTATAGGGACATTTAATTTCTAACATAATACCATCTTGTGTAATACCATCTGGACTAGCTCCAAGGAAATTTATAGTAGGATGTAAAACTAATCCAAAATCAATAACATTAGTATTATTTCTTTTTTGATATATTAAATTAGCAACTTCTTCAAATATTACACCATGTTCAGTATATACATTACCGGTGAAACTATCTTGTTTTAATATTTTAACTTTAATTAGGTCTTTTTTAGATTTAAATCCATTTTTAAATAAAATTTTAGAACGTTCAGATTCGGATATAAATTGAATATTTTTACCTAGAACTGAACTAGCATCACTGGCAGATATAATTTTATATCTAATAGCAAACCATTCAGCAGACCTTTGTTCAGGTTGTTTAATTTTGGATATATTTATAACAGCTTGTAATACATTTAAATTTTTATTAAAATAACTATAAATATATTTTACAAGATTTTTTTTTGTAAGTTTATATCTTTTATAACCTATAAATTTTAAGTATTCTTTAAGATCAGAAAATATTTTATTAATATATGGATGTGATAAATCATATTTAATATTATAATCTTGTAGAAATTCTATAATAGAATTTTCCATTATATTAATTATTTAGATATTTATATATATACACTATAAATCAATTTATATAAATTTTTTATTGTATATATATATATAATGAATACTTGTCCTTCTGGGATGTTATGTATAACACATAGTAGTATGATAATAATAGTGTTAATATTTTTAATGATAATATTTTATTTTTATACAAATAATATGTTGTGTAAAAAAGAAAGTGAATATAAGAATGAAATGAATAATAATATTAATAATTTAGTAAATAAAATAGAAGAAAGTAATATAAAAAAAGATTTAACTAATGAATTTTTAAAAGAAAAAATTAATAGTATTGAAAATAGTAATATGAATAATATAAATAATATGGATCATTTAAATCCATTAATTGAACCAAAAAAAGAATATCCAAGTAATAGAATAAATATACAAACGCGTGGACCTCCAGCTGCAGTTCAGCAATTAGGAACATTATCAAGAATGAATTATGTAAACACTGATCAAGATGTTGGACAAAATAAAGAGCCATATGTATTACCAATATATGGAAGACCAACATATAATAGGTCATCTAAATGGAATTATTATACAATATTTAATAATGTAAAATTAAATATATCACATAATAATAAATCTTGTATGAATGAATATGGGTGTGAAGAATTAATGAATGGAGATACAATAAAAATACCAGAAATAAATGGAGAATTTAAAGTAAATATTTATGAGAATAGTGCAATGCAATATATACCAATATAAATAATTTTACTAAATTGATTATAATTAATAAAAGATTATATAAGAATGTTATATAATATAGATATAAATGAATGTATAAATAAATATTTAAATTGTGATAATATATTATTATTAAGGAAATCATATAAAAAAAATAATAAATTTAGAATTTTAAAGGATTTTAATGTAATAAGAAATATAAATATAAATGATAAAATATTATTTAATAATGATGAATATTTATTAAAAATAAATTTATATACAGATGATATATTAAAATATTCAGAATTGTTTAAAAATAATATGGATATAATGAATAAAATATGTTATATAAATTTTAAATTAAAGGGTTTTTTAAAAAAAATAAATTTTCAAGTAGTATGTGAGTTTTTAAAAAATATGAATAATATGGAAAACTTGCATACAATTAACTTACAAATATATATGGTTTCATCACTAAATAGATTTTTATATAAAAATAATATAAACTTATTTAATAAGTTGGAAAATTTAATAATAGATACAAGTTATTTAGTAGAATCGAATATTTTACATTATAGTAATATAATTATAGAATTTTTAAAAAAAACAAACATAAAAAAAATATATTTTATAAAATATAATTCTGAATTTGAATCAATATTTAAAAGTTATTATAATTATGCTTATGGATATGAAAATAATAATCATATAATAAAATTTATTTAATTATTTAAATCCCATTTTATTAGAAGCAATATTTATTAAAGTATTAATATCATAAATTCTTTCAGCTTCAGCTAATAATCGTAATTCAAACTGTAAATCACCATCACAAAAGGGAACAAAAATATCTTGAACATTATCAACACCTAGTCCAATTTTAACATTATTTTCTAATAATACTTTTACCGGTGCAATAGAATTATGTATTGGTGCCCTGAGTTCATTATGTTGAGTCATAGAAATTGCAGCACTCGGACATATAATTACACCTATATTTAATTTGTATAATCTTTCTGCAATTTTATATTGATAATCTAAAGGATGACAAGCTAAACTAATACAATGAATACCTCTACTTCTACCTTGATAATTATATTTTTCAACAAAATCACAAAACATTTCGGTTTCTTTTTCAAAAGGTACATTTAGTTGATCTAAATGTGCTTCGACATCTAAATTTAGTTCTGTTGCTTTATTAAAAACTATTTCAAGATGTTTTTCAGGAAATGAATCTCTAGAAGGTAAACAACCTATAAAATCTACATAATTACATGCTTCATTAAATAAATCAATATTTTTTTGTTTTTCTAATCCTTCTAAAAGTTGAGTTCCAATTTGTAAATCAACATTATTTTTTTTCCAATATTTTTTTACATCATTAGCAACTTGTAAGGCAGTTAATCCGACAATTGAATCAACATCTATAAATGTTCTCATTTGATTACATCCTTGTGCAACAAGATTTTTTGTTGTATCAAACATTCTATTTTTTAAATCTTCTTTTGTATAATTTTCTTTAATATTTCTCATAAAAAGCCATTTATTTTTCATATGTTTTACAGATTCATTTAGTAAATATGGATTAATTGTTTTAGATTTATCAATATGCAGATGATGACAAGTCCATTTAAGATTATTAAAGTTTATAAACTTATTCATAAATAATATAATTATTTAATTTTTTAAACTATTAATATTGAAATATAAATTAATTTCATCCATTGTATTATTTATAGTAAGATTAGTTAAATAGTGTATTTTATATTTATTTAAATAATCAATAATATTTTGGTTATATAAATGTAATTTAAAAAGTTTAAATAAACTTAGAATAAAATTCATAGTATTTTTATTATTTAATAATATAGTTCTTATAGATATTGCGTGAAAATTATTATTATGATATACTAAAAAATAATTATCAATAAGATCATTTTTTTTATATATATTAAATTTATTAAAAAATTGAACAAGGGTAGAATTTGGATATTTTTTATAAAATTTATCTTTTAGGAGATAGTATCGTTTAGTAAAATTATTATTTTTATATATATTTGCATAAATAATACCATTTATATCATTTTTGCCATGAGTTACAGTAATATAAATTTTTGATATTTTCTCTTCAATATCTATACCATACATAAATTCACGAATATGTCCTTTTTTATATTCAGGAATAGTAGATAATGATAAAGTATTTTTAATATATGATATATTATTTTGTATTATATTAGAATCATTATAATTAGCTAATATAAATATATATCTAGAATCATTAAATTTTTTATGATTTATTTTAATACTATGTTCTACATTAAATACTAAATCTAATTTTTTTGAAATAGTTTCCATTTTATTATAGATTTTATTATAATGTGGACTATGTATCATTATATAATATATAATATATAATATTAATAATTAGTAAAATCTATGAAATTATTATTAATAGATTGTTTATTATAAAATGTTATAATAGAGTAAATATATTTATTAATAGAGAAAAAGCGAAGTTTATATTTAATATTTTGATATTTATTAATAATATTAATAAAATAAAACGTGCTTTCAAAAACAGTTTTAAAATTTTTTAGTTGAAGAAAACCATTATTATCAATACCTATAATATATATACATTTACCATTACCTTCTCTTAACCTAAAAAAAAACTGAGTAGTTAAATTAATATTTTTTTTTTTATTAATAACAAGTTTATATTCACAATTTCCTTCATCATTTTCTTTATCTAATAATTTATACATAAATATATATTAAATATTTGTTTATAAATGTTTATATATACATAAAATAATAGTATCAAATAATATAATATTATCATTTAAATTATTAATATTTGAATCAAAATTTAATGATACTATATCTTCTATAAACAAATGTTTATTTTTAATAATCGGTAGTACATTTACAATAAGTAATTCAACAATGACTGATATATTATAACACTTAAAAATAAGAATATTATTAATAATATTTTTAATTTTATTATAATCATTTATATCATTTTTTAACAAAATTTCTTTTATTTGGTTTAGGAAATTTATATCTAATTTTTCTACTTTCAATAATTCGTCTTGTAATTGTGCATTATTTGTATAACTATTATTATTAATAATATTTTGATATAGATTAAGTAATATATTAATATTGTTATTTGAAAACTTAATATTATCTTTAATATCATTATTAGAAATTTTTAAATTATAATCTTTTTTTATAACTAAACTTAATTTTAATAAATCAAAATAATTAATCACATTACTTTTAAGTTGAATAAAATTAATAGATTTTTCAATTAAATTTTGTGAAGTGCATAATAATACAACGTTATGATATTTTTCTGTAATATTTTTGATAATAGTAATATTATTGTGAATTTTGTGTAGATTAAAAATAACAACAATAGTTTGTTCATTTAAAATAGATTTATTATTAAGTAATGGATATAATACTTCTAATACAATCAACTTATTAATATAAGCATTATCAATAAAAGTAAATTCAAAATGTTTTGGACTTACTTTATAAAATAAATTATAATTATTAGATAATGTAAAATCTATACATTGGGTATTATATATCACATTTGAGTTATTAAAATATTTATTTAGAAAACATAATAATAATGTTTTCTTACAAGAACCATTTTTACCATATAAAACTAGATTAGAAAGATAGTTATTTTTAGATAAACAATCTAATTTATTTTTAACATCTAATAGTATATTAAAATTATCAAGTGTTTTAGGTCTATATTTAGAATGAATGAAATTAAACATATTATTTAATAAATAATATTTTAATAAAATCAATTTATATAATTTATATATATATAATAATGAGTAAAAAAAAATATTTAAAATATAAATTAAAATATTTAAATTTGAAAAAAAAACATGGAGGTTCGCAAAATGATTCTATTATTGATTATGGTACAGATTCAGATGAATCAATAAATAATACATATGAACTAAAATATAATACATATGAACCAAAAGATAATACATATGAACCAAAACAAGGAGTTTATGATGCAAGTAGTCAAAATAATATAATTTATAATATGGAAGATAGTAGTAGAGATCAATCAGATACTAATGAGATTATTTCTAATAATAAATTAGCTTTTGCATTTGCGGTTATGTTGGCTAGTATAATAGGAACTTCTTCATCTATAAGTTCAATCATACCATAGAAAAAAAAATATTTAAAACATAAATTGAAATATTTAAATTAATCAACTTCTTCAACAGTAGGTCCAGAAGACTGGTTTAGATTAGATAGGTCAGGTGGTTGCATACCACTTGCTGCAGAACTCATATCAGGCATTTGACTCATATCTGGCATTCCACCAGGCATTCCACCAGGCATTCCACCAGGCATTCCACCTGGCATTCCACCTGGTGCTCCTGCTCCTGCTGCAGCATATAGTTTTTCCATAATAGGTTTAGCAGTATCTTCTAGTTCTTTTCTAATACTATCAATTTCTTCTTTTTCTGCATTTTCTGCATTTTCAAGCCATTTAAGTGTTTCATCAAGTTTTTCCTTAAGAGAATCACGATCAGATTGTTCTAATGCATTTTTATCGTCTTCAATAGCAGTCTTAAGTTGATAAGTATAAGATTCTAGTTCATTTTTAGCATCAACACGAGCTTTCATTTTTTCATCTTCTTCTTTAAATTTTTCAGCATTTTTAACCATTGCATCAATTTCTTCTTTAGAAAGTCTTCCTTTATCATTAGTAATTTTAATATCTTTCTTTTTACCACCTTGTTTATCTTCAGCAGTAATAGTAAGAATACCATTAGAATCTAAATCAAATGTAACTTCAATTTGTGGAGTTCCCCTTGGTGCAGGAGGAATACCTTCTAGTAAGAAATCACCAAGTTTATTATTATCCCTAGTAAACTTTCTTTCACCTTCAAAAACTTGAATATTAACACCTGGTTGGTTATCTTCATAAGTAGAGAAGATTTGTGATTTTTTAGCAGGAATAGTAGTATTACGGTCAATTAGAGGAGTCATGACACCTCCAGCAGTTTCTAGACCAAGACTCAGAGGTGCAACATCAAGTAGTAATAGTTCTTGACCACCCATATCTTCCCCACTAAGAAGAGCTGCTTGAACTGAAGCCCCAAATGCAACTGCTTCATCTGGATTAATAGATTTATTAAGTTCTTTTCCACCAAAGAATTGAGAAAGAAGTTCTTGAACTTTAGGAATTCTACTAGAACCTCCAACAAGAACAATTTCATCAATTTCCGATTTACCAAGTCCAGAATCCTTTAATACTTTTTCAACAGGAGTAAGACAATTTCTAAATAAATCAGAACATAAATCTTCAAATCGAGCTTTAGTAATAGAACTCATAAAATCAATACCTTCAAATAGAGATTCTAGTTCAACAGTAGCACTAGCTTGAGAAGATAATGAACGTTTAGCTCTTTCACAAGCAGTCCTAAGTCGTCGTAAAGCTCTTTTATTATCGGAGAAATCTTTTTTATGTTTTCGTTTAAATTCATTAAGGAAATGTGTAACTAATCTATGGTCAAAATCTTCTCCTCCAAGATGAGTATCACCGGCTGTAGCCTTAACTTCGAAAATACCATCATCAATTGTAAGAATAGATACATCAAATGTGCCTCCACCTAAATCAAAAATAAGAACATTACTTTCTTTACCCTTAACTTTATCTAGACCATATGCAATTGCAGCAGCGGTAGGTTCGTTAATAACACGTAAAACATTAAGACCAGCAATAGCACCCGCATCTTTAGTAGCTTGTCGTTGAGAATCATTGAAATATGCAGGAACAGTGATAACAGCATCTTTAATTTCATGACCTACATATGATTCACTAGTTTCTTTCATTTTAGTAAGAACCATAGAAGAAATTTCTTCCGGAGTAAATGTTTTTTTTTCTGATTTATAAGTTACAGAAATAAGAGGTTTATCACTATTATCCTTAACAATATTATATGAAAGTAGTTTTTTATCTCTTTGTAAATGTTCATCTGAAAATTTACGACCAATTAATCGTTTAGCATCATAAATAGTATTTTCAGGATTAAGAGCAGACTGGTTTTTAGCGGCATCACCAATAAGCCTTTCTGAATCAGTAAAAGCAACATATGATGGCGTAGTTCTATTACCTTGATCGTTAGCAATAATTTCAGTTCTAGAACCATCCCATACTCCTACACAGGAGTAAGTAGTTCCTAAATCTATACCTATAGCCTTAACCATTTTTATATAATTATATAATCTTATTTTTAAGTATTTTATATATCATAATTGCATTTTCATTATTGTATAAAGGTATATATACTTTGATAAGTATATTGTGTAATGTTTGTGCAGTTCCATCTTGTGTAATAAAAAATATTCTAAGTTTTTTTTTAATATTTATTGTGATTTTATTATTTTTACATAAAATATTATATATTAATGATTTTGGTTTAGTTTGTTCTCCTATATATAAATTATGTGGTAATTTAGAATGTATAATTTGTAAACAATATCCCATTATAGCTTGTGTGCAAAATAAATATAAATCGTATATATTATAATTATTAGCAATAAATAATAGTTCAAAATATTTAATGAATATATTATTATTTATTTCTCTAATATTATTAATATATATTTTACATCTATCATAATCCTTTATAAATTGATCATAAATTTTATTATTATTATTTTGATAACTGTTTTTTAAATCAATATACATATTATCATAATTTAGTAATAGTATAAAATCATAAAAAGGATCATTTATACTATTAACTGAATTTATTACAGTAAATGTTTTTAGGATAGAATTTTTACTCATATATTTTATATTATTTTAATTTTGCGATATTTTTATATATATTTTTATATATATAAATTTATAATTAATGCTTAATATAATAATTACTTACGAAAAATATAATAGTTATAAAGATATATCAGATTATATTGTTCATATAAATAATATTAATAAAAATACAATACCAATAAATATTTATATACTAAATTGTAATAATAAGTATAATATATCAGAATTAGAAGATACTATAAGTAATAATATAAGTGTATTTATATATACATATAATATAAATTATACAGATAGTATTTTAAATGATATTATAAAAAAAACACAATATGATTATGTATTATTTACAAAATTAAATATATATTTAACATATGATTTTATTGATTGGTTAAAATTAAATAGCATTGAAGATACATATTTTATTCGTAATAATATATTTGAATTAAAAAATATACCAGATAAATTTATGAATTTATATGATAATGATATTTATTATGATATTATAGAAAATATTGATAAAATAATAAATGAAAGGGGTATTAATAGTATTACAAATATAGAGTTTATAGAAAATTTTAATAATACAACTAATATAAAAACAATTAATGTAGAAAATATACGAAAAAAATCATTATATTATTTACATAATGCAAATGATTTTATTATAGTTCATAAAAATATAATACAAAAAGAAGGATTTAATATAGAAAATAATAATATTAATTTAACATATCAATATTTTATATTAAATTTAATAAATAAAAATTATGATATGCATATATTACCATATAAAATATCAAGTTATAAGTTAATAGCAGAAAATACAGAATATGATTTAATTGATGTAAAACAAGCATTTTCTAATAATATAAATTTTAATAAACATATAAATTATAAAATATATGATGTCTTATTTAA
>MDTD01161934.1_pt1 | contig 11809 bp, 16 predicted proteins | sample 811221 | NCBI WGS metagenome assembly MDTD01 (sample SAMN05326646, study PRJNA326480) | marine metagenome | isolation source: seawater | place: Pacific Ocean: South West | collected 2011
AGTATTGCAAGTGCCGTAACAGTTACAGATACATTTGGTTTAATTACTAATGATGCAAGAAAGCCAACTCCACATGACAGTTATACTGTTACAGAGGCAGGAAATATTACAGGCAAAAGTGCAGGTGATATGATATTTGTTAGTAATGAAACAGGTGGTGCTACAATGGCATTCTATGATGGTACTAATTGGCGTAGAGTTCAAGACAGAGCAATTATAAGTTAAGTTTTATATCTCAACATTAAACTATTTCTAACACCTTCTTCTATAACTGGTGCTTGATGCCAACTATCAGGTGTGCTAACTGTAACCAACATGCAATTTGGTCTATAAGGTACGGTTAGTCTATGTTCCCATTTGTCTAACTTATCATGTTTTGCTTGGTGTGGATACTTTGTTCCTTCATCTTGATTTGCATCTTGTTGAATATCATCTCCAATATATCTATATAATTTTGTGCCTAATTTGTATTGACTATCATCTTTTGGTAGATATATTTGACAACTAACAGTTAAGTCTGTATCATAAAATGCATCAGTATGAATATCTGTAATTTGTAAATCTTTTGAATCTGACCAGAACTTTATAGTTGCAGGAACTTTTGTTTCAACACCACGTTCATCTGCAAATGGTCTGCCTAGTTTCATTTTTTTACATATTTCTGCAAACAATTCATGTGATTTATCTTCCCAACTATCCCAATCGGTTATGTTTAAATCATATTCTTTTCTACCATATTCATCTGTGCATGTTAAATCATCATGCATATCAAACTCTCTAATAGTTCTGTAGTCATGCGTATGTAATACTTCACTAACGTACAAATGTCTAAAGGGTTTTTCTTTTAAATCAGTTTGCTTAACTGCTTCTATAATGTGGTCAAATTGTTTTATAATATCCGTAAACATGATTCCTTACCATAGGCTTATCTAGTATAGGACTAGAGTGCCAACTATATTTACTTCTTGGCATAAAGTAACACAAATTATGTTGGAAAGGTATTTGTTTTATTAATGTACATTCTTCTCTTACCAAACTGTCTTCCATATCTGCATCGAAGTCTGGTTTCCAAAATTGTGTTCCGTATTCTCTTGTGGTATTATCTATTGGAAAATACAATCCAAATGTTATATCAAAACCTTTGTAGTCTACATGTACATCATTTACTGTAAACTTCTCTGTGTCTTGCCAAAGCCAAGCATCTGCTTTGAACTCTTCGTGTAATGCAAACTTATCTGCTATGGCACACTTGATATATTCGTGGTCAAATACTTGCATGAATAATGTTGCCCATGTTGTAGTATGTAAAATATCCTTTTGAAGTCTACCTTTTACATCTATTGTGACCATATCATCGGGCCAACTATCTAAACATCTTGTATATAAAACTGGGTGTATAAAGTTTGGCATTAGAATCATGCCATTACGTTTGTCTATTTCTGCATCTACTATCGCTTGTAAACTCCATTCTGTGTATTCAGATAACACAAAATCATCTATGCTTTCTACCATACCACCTTCAAGTAGTATTGGTAGTCTTGGATACCAAGGTTCCATATCCAACTGCCCATGCTCACAACTGTTCATGAGTCCACATTGTTTACATTTTAATCTTGGAAAGTCAGGATTGTATTCTGCCGGGTGGAACGGTATCCCTTGTTTATCTCTTGCCATTTTATACTTCGATGGATGCTTCGAAGGTAAAGTTTTCTAAGTGTGGGAATTCTTTTGCTAGTTCATCTGATATAGCATTACCTTCTTCAGGGTCTATTTCTTCGTCTAGTACAATCTCATGAATATAAATTAAGCCGTGTTCATCTTCATCTGTATAGATTATTACATCTATTGCAACTTTTTTGGCATCATCTGTTACACCTTTAACAATTTTACTCGCACAAACACTTTGAACAATATCAAAATATTCTATGATATCATCTTCGTCTAGTTCTTCTCTCGTATTCCAACGAGCAAAATGTTTAGTGAATGCCATAAGTTTTAGTCACCGCCTTTGTTTTTACTTGTTCCTGCATAAAGTCCGAACCATGCCGCACCTGCACCAACAATAATACTTATCAATCCTGATTGTTCTAAACTAGGATTTTCTAGTCCCATGAACCACATTGTGGAATAGTATAGTAAGAATATGTAAACTGTCAAGAATAAACGTGGAAAAATTCTCCAGGCATCGACTGCCTTTGCTAAATCAATCCAGCCTTGATATTTGTTCTTACTACTATCAACTATGTGAGTATCTAGTTCTAAGTCAATCTGTACTGTTTTTTTCTCTACATCTGCCATTTAGGTCTCCTTTTGTGTGTATTATTGTATTTATCATTTTTATTGACTTTGCCATGAACTGGATATATAATGTTTTCATGCATATAAATATATTAGACATACACAGAGGTAACAAACATGGCATTCAATAGAACATTCAATTCAGAAGAAGTAGCAAGACTAAAAAGAATCATTCAAGAAGGCGAACAAGTACTTTATGAAGTAGAAGCCTTAAACACTGGACTAAGAGAAACTGTTAAAGCAGTTGCAGAAGAAATGGACATTAGACCAGCAATCCTAAACAAAGCAATAAAGGTGGCACACAAGGCAAACTTTGGCGAAGAGTCAGATAAGTTTGATGAACTAGAAACAATACTAGCGGCAGTTGGTAAAGATTCACTTTAATATTTGTTTAGGAGAATTTAGTTGAGTTATGTAGACGCATTCCACGATAGGACTCGAGATGTTATACATGTATCCGAAAGGGTAAATGGTAAACGTGTCCTAGTCCAACACAAACCGGAATACAATTTTTATTACACAGATCCAAAAGGTAAAGCAAAAAGTATCTATGGAGATCCTGTCACGGAAGTTGTTTGCAAAAACTTTAAAGACTTTAAAAAGAACATAGCAATCAATCGTGCTAGTGGACAACTATATGAAACAGATGTAAAACCTGTAAACAAAACATTAGCAAAACATTATTTAGGTGTAGAGCAACCTAAACTTCATACTGCATTTTTTGATATAGAAGTAGACTTTGATCCTATTAAAGGATTTGCTCCACCTGAAGAAGCATTTATGCCTATCACTGCTATAGGTGTTTACTTAGACTGGATGGATGCAATGGTATGTTTGGCAGTACCACCTAAAACATTAAGTTGGGAACAAGCACAAGAAGTTGCAAAAGGTATGCCAGAAGTTATGTTGTTTAGAGATGAAGCACAAATGCTTAAAACTTTTCTACAACTAATAGAAGATGCAGACATATTGAGTGGTTGGAATAGTGAAGGTTATGATATTCCTTACACAATTAATCGTGTAATAAAAGTATTAGGTAAAAGCGAAACAAGAAAGTTTTGTTTGTTTGACCAATTTCCAAAAGAAAGAACTTATGATAGTTTTGGAAGTGAAAGACAAAGTTATGACTTGATTGGTAGAGTGCATTTAGATTATATGCAATTATATCGTAAGTTTAACTATGAAGAAAGACACAGTTATAGATTAGATTACATTGGTGAGATGGAGTTAGGTGAAAAGAAAGTAGCCTATGAAGGTAGTTTAGATAGATTATACAATCATGATTTCCAGAAGTTCTTAGAATATAACATACAAGATGTTATGTTGATTGCTAACATGGACAAGAAGTTACAGTTCATAGACTTGGCAAACACTATTGCACATGATAATACTGTATTACTTTTTACAACAATGGGTGCGGTAGCAACAACAGAACAAGCAATTATTAATGAAGCACATAGACGTGGCTTCTGTGTTCCAGATAGAAAACGTGGTAAGCCTGAAGATAGTACAACGGCGGCTGGTGCCTATGTGGCATTTCCAAAGAAAGGATATCATGATTGGGTAGGCAGTATGGATATAAACAGTCTATATCCTAGTGTGTTCCGTGCATTAAACATGGGACAGGAAACTATTGTAGGACAATTAAGACAAGACTTCACAGAAGAAGAACTAACAAACAAAATGAAGTTAGAAAAAATGTCCTTTGCTGATGCCTGGTTAGGTAAGTTTGGAACAAATGAATATGAAATGGTTATGGAGAAAGATGTCAATACTGTAATGAAGTTAGATATGGAAGATGGCTCCCACCTAGATGTTACTGGTGCAGATGTATATAACTTAATATTCAATAGTGGACAACCTTGGTGTATTAGTAGTAATGGTACAATATTTAAAACAGACTTCAAAGGTGTTATTCCTGGATTACTAGAACGTTGGTATGCTGAAAGACAAGAACTACAAGCAAAGAAGAAAGCGGCAACAGATCCAGAAGAGATAGCATTTTGGGATAAAAGACAACTAGTCAAAAAGATTAATCTAAACAGTTTATATGGTGCGGTGTTAAATCCAGGCTGTAGATTTTTTGACAAACGAATTGGTCAGAGTACAACTTTGACTGGTAGGCGGATCACCCGCCACATGGGAGCAAAAGTGAATGAGTTGCTCACAGGAAGATACGACCATACAGGCGATTGTTTGGTGTACGGCGATACAGACTCTGTGTATTTTACAGCCACACCAGCATTGCCAGATGATATGTCATTAGACATGGATGGTGCAATCGCTTTGTATGACCGTATCAGTGAACAAGTTTCAGATACTTTTCCTGACTTTATGAAAAAAGACTTTAATGTTCCGCTGAAAGATGGCGCAGTAATTAAAGCAGGAAGAGAAGTAGTTGGTAAGTCTGGTATATTCATTACAAAGAAAAGATATGCTATTAAATGTTTAGACATAGAAGGATATCAACCAGAAGGTGGTAAACTTAAAGTAATGGGTATGGATATCAAAAGAAGTGATACTCCAGAGTTTGTACAGGACTTCTTAGAACAAATACTAGATGCAACATTAGAAGGTAAGACTGAAAATGATGTAATAGAAATGATTAAACAATTTAAGGAAGTGTTCAAAGGATTGGAACCTTGGAAGAAAGGTATGCCTAAACGTGTTAATAATTTAACACATTACACAAAGAAGTATGAGAAGTCTGTTAAAGGTCCTAATAGAAATATGACCTTACACAAATTAGACAGCATTAAGAATGAAACAGAAAACAAAATGATTCCTGGACATGTTAGAGCAAGTATTAATTGGAATAATTTAAAGTATGCTAACAGCGACAACTATAGTTTAAAGATAATGGATGGTGCAAAAGTTGTAGTATGTAGATTGAAAAACAATCCTATGAACTATACAAGTATTGCATATCCTACAGATGAATTGCATTTGCCCGATTGGTTTAAAGAATTGCCATTCGATGAAGATGCAATGGAAGAAGCAGTTTTGGATAAAAAAATTCAAAATGTATTAGGTATAATGGGTTGGGATTTGAATAGAGCCAACAACGCACAAACACTAGATGCATTCTTTGAATTTTAATCGAAAAAAATGGAAAGAAAAGACTTGACTTTTCTAAATAGTAATGTATAATATAGCAAAAATATTCTATCGGAGACAATATGAACAATTATATTAAAGATACTATGAAAGATATACTTCGTCATACACATGACTTGGGTGTATTTGAAATGGTAAAAATTAAAGGTACTGCAGAAGTTACAGAAGTAGAAACTGTTGATGCAGACAAAACAGTTATTTTTAAAGGTGAACTAAACAATCCTGTAGTTGACTTTGTTGATGCAACTGTTGGATTAAGCAGAATGGGTGTGCTAAAAGGTTACTTACAATACCCTGACTTTGACAACGAAAATGCAACTGTAAGAGTTGTAACACAAGATAGGAACGGTGAGAGTGTTCCTACTGAAGTAGAATTTATTAGTGAGAATGGCACAGATGCACATTATAGATTTATGTTAGCAGATGTAATCAATCAACAACTAAAAGACATTAAGTTTAAAGGTGCAGAGTTTGATGTTAATATTGAGCCTAGCCAAAAGATGATGAAGGACTTAACATATTTTAATACTATCTTAGCCGCCTATGAAGCCAACTTTATGCCTAAAACAGAAGATGGTGCATTGTATTTCCATGTTGGAGATGGTGGTAGTGATAGAACTAAAATCCTTATTAACAATAATGTTGATGGAGAAATAAACACAGATTGGAAATGGCCCTTAGATGTTGTGCTAAAAATATTAAGACTAGGAGACAATTCAAACCTAGTAATGAGTTTCAACAATCAAGGACTGTTACAAATTAAAGTAGATAGTGGTATGGGAGTATATACATACTTACTTCCTGCGAGGTCATAAATGAGAGATTTATCCAAGAGACATAGCGATTACGCAACATTCTTGCCAGCAATCAGTGGATTCTTTACAGAACTATTGGGCAGATGTAATAGTGTTGAAGGATATATTCCAAATGTAGATGGTAGAGATAGAGTGCCACAAGGCTTTGAACATGGCTTTGCTGGTATGAACTTTCTTGATAGAGAGAAAGGTTATTACTATTATGATAAGGCTTTGTATAGTGCCGGTCATGCCTATCTTGACTTAGATAAAAGTGAGGTAATGGAATACATTATACACACTAGAGATAAGAATGCAACAACAATAGTTGGTGACTCTGGTGGATTCCAAATAGGTAAAGGTGTTATTAAGTTTGACTGGGAAAACTTCTTTGAGAAACCAAGCGATCCAGGATACAAGGGCGATGCCGATAGAGTCCGTGCAAAAATCCTGGCTTGGTTAGAAAATACAGCAGACTGGAGTATGACATTTGATGTTCCTAGTTGGGCATGTAAGCCTGGATTCAAAGAGAAAACAGGACTAAACAACTTTGAAGAATGTTTAAAATGTACAGAATACAACTTGCATTGGTTCAAAGATAATCGCTTAGGCAAAACAAAGTTCCTAAATGTATTACAAGGAACATATTGGGACGATGCAGAACAATGGTATCAAACTGTAAAAGACTTTGACTTAGAAGGTTGGGGTATGGGTGGTAACAACATTCGTGATATGCATATGGTATTGAAAAGACTTATCACTATGCGTAATGATGAACTGTTACAAGACAAAGATTGGATACACTTCTTAGGTACAAGTAAACTTGAATGGGGTGTAATGCTAACAAGCATACAAAGACAACTTAGAGAACATATCAATCCAAATATTACAGTAAGTTTCGATTGTGCTAGTCCTTATATTAGTAGTGCAAATGGATTAGTATATACTAGAAACAAAATTACAAGTGAACAAATGAGTTACATAATGGAAAAATGTTTTGACAACAAAGCATTTAGCCACTTCAGTCCAGGTAGACTATCTGAAAATCCTTTCCCTTGGGAGAGTGAGATTGGCAGAAGAGTTACTGCTGGAGATTGTAATTGGTATGCTCCTGGTATGCTAAACAAAATTGGTAAAGAAGGTAAAACATCTTGGGATAGTTTTACTTATGGAATACTAATGGCACACAATGTTTATATGCATATTAGAGCAGTACAAGAAGCAAACAGTCTAGCAACAATGGAGTTTGAAAACTACAAGTTAGATTGGAGAAACTGGCAGAAGAAAGGCAAGAAACTTAATCAGGAGAGTCTATGGACTCCAAGAAATATGTTAATGTTTAACACATTGGTAGAAGAAGTTTTTGATCCTAACTGTCCTAATCCATTCAAACTAATAGATGAAGCAAAGCCATTCCTTGATGATGTTAGCAATAACAAACACAAGGATCACGATACTGCATTTAAAAATAGTGCGGCAAGTATGTTCTTTGATGAAGAAGTAGAACAACAAGTTGAAGGCGAGTTTGATGAAGTAATGGAACAAGCACTAGATGATTTAGTGGAGGAGTTATAATGTCTGAACAAACATCAATTTTTAGTGAGTCCGAATATAGAGAATTTTCTGTAAGAGTAAAACGATTAGAAGAACTTAAAGTAGAGTTTGCATATGAAGTAGAACATCTTAAAGAAGATAACACATACAAGGTTACTGTATATGGTGACCATGATTGGGACAGACTAGATGAAATAACAAATGACGCAATGGATAGTTAAATGAAAGCAATATTAGTAGGACTCGGAGGCATAGGTAGAAATGTGTATTATCCACAGTTGATTAACCTTGGCTTTGATGTTACTACTGCTGACTTATATGATACAAATGCAGACTATCAGAATGTAACTGATGCTCCTGGTAAGTTTGAAGTTGGTATTGTATGCACACCTAATCACTCTCATGAACTAATTGCAACACAACTTGCAGATAAATGTAAGGTTGTGTTAGTAGAAAAGCCTGGCTTGCCTACTAAAGACATGTGGAGTGCATTGTGTGAAGAACATCCTAAGACTAAGTTTATTATGTGCAAAAACAATATGTATAGAAACAACTTAGGTGCAGTACAAAAATGGAGAGACTCAAATGAGAAACCATTGCGTATAGAAATAAATTGGTTAAACAAAAACAGAGTTCCTAATCCAGGTGGCTGGAGTACAAACAGAAAGATGGCATGGGGTGGAGTAGCATTGGATTTATTTCCACACTTGTACACACAACTAATAAACATAACTCCTTTAGACAGTTTGGATAGGGGTGGTTATAGTATGGCACAACAATGGCAACTATCAGACTTAATGGATGGTAGTGACTATGGAAACATCAAAATGGATGGTGTATATAATGTTTGTGACTATGCAGAAGAGAGTTGGGTTATGAATGGTATAACTCCAATTACATTAAGAGCAAGTTGGAAAGCAGGATATGATGACCAAAGTGTAAAAATTATTACAGAAGATAGTGAATACGTTTGGCATTTTGGATTATGTCCTGACTATGCATATGGTGAAATGATTCATAAAGCAATGACAGAAGATTACAATATGCACAGATACTTTGATGAATGGATACACAAACAATTAGAGGTATATCATGAAGGTTAAACTATTACATACAACTGGTAATAGAGATATCATAGAATCTATATGGGATAAGCCTGAACCTGCTAAAGATGAAATAGAAGTTAAAACTGTATTGACTGGTTTGTGTAGCAGTGATGTTGCTATGTATGATGGCAAGTTTACAACACTTCCTAAAGAAATACAAGGGCATGAGTCCATTGGTATAGTAAGTAAGGTTGGTAGTTTAGTACAAGCAAACACTGGTCTTAAAGAAGGAGATGTTGTTGCTACTAGAGGTGAGCCTGGCTTTGCTGATTATTATAATGCTAGGATGGGAACATTTGTAAAAGTTCCTAAAGCAGAACCTAAGTATATAGTAGAGCCTGTAGCATGTGGTATAAATGTTGCTAATGCAGTTTACAATCATAGTGATAACAAAGAACAAAGTATAGCAATTATTGGCACAGGCTTTTTAGCAAGGGTAACACATTACATATTAAAACGCAATGGATATAAAAACTTTTATGTATATGGTAAAGCATATCCTGAGTATTGGGAAAAACAAAATGTTGTGAGAATGATTCACACAGGATATCATTTACAAATGCCAACAGGCATACAAGGCTTTGATGCATTTATAGATTATAGCAGTAAGCCACAGTATATTACAAGTAACTATGTAAATGAAAATGGTATATTTGTATTGGCGGCTGAGAAAAAAGTAGATAGTTTAGACTTTAGTAAGTATCTTTGGAATAATATTACAATAAAATGTCCTAGTCCAAGAGACAAAACATTTATAGAATCAATGAGGTTTGCTAGGGAATGTATTAAGAGTGGCAGTTTAAAAGTTTCTGACATGTGGGAAAAAGAATATGACAGAGACAATGCCAAAGAAGCCTTTGAAAATAAATTAAATGGCATAGATAAAGGGAGGACTTATTTAAAATGGAATTAGCAGAAGTATCAAACATAGTATTCTTGCCAGTAACATTGTTGTTCACAATACTTGTTGTGGTAGCAATAGTACTTGGATTGTTTTTTAATTGGGTCACTAAACAAGATGGTGGCACAAAAGGTATAAGCAAAGAAGAATATACAAGTCCTTCAGGTAAGAAGAGGACTGCGAAAAAAGAAAGGGAGGACTACATTGTCTGACTTGTATTGGGAAACTGCATTTATGTTTTATGTTATAGAAACAATAATGTTTGTGTTAGGTGTACTTGCACTTTGTTATTTTGTTGTATGGTATGGACTTAGTGGCAGACTTAAAAAACATATGGACATGATGTTCAAACGCAAGAAAAAAGATGATGTAAACAGTGGAGCAAAGTATGGCTAAAGTAGAAGGCAGAGATAACTTTGGAGAAGATCCAAAATACTTTATTGGCGTAGAAGTAGAACGTACTCCATTGTTTGGTATGACTACATTGTTTGTAATAGATAAACAAAATCCAAAAGAAATATTACAAAGATGTTTAGCAAACAATATATCACATGCATATTTAGGTTGTGGATACACATTCAATCCAGAAACAGATGAAGATTGGAAAGACTGGGACCACATCATACAAGAATTATTTAAAGCAGATATTTGGGTAACATTGGACTTCAATGCCAAATACTGTGAAAAGATTATAGAGTTTGGTTGGAACAAGCACAATAAGTTTGTAGCAATGATTAGTGTCCCTATGCCTGATGTTAGTCAGTTTAATTACAATGCTACACTTAAAATTGATGACAAGGCATTTAAAGGTTCCAACGGCGGAGTATGGTGTCATCAAGTACATAAATTAAGGGATAGGTCAGCATATACAGATTGGTCTGCCTATGTTGGAGACAAAGTTATAGATTAAACCGGGAGGAATATGAAATATAGTTTTAAATTACAGGCGCCACTTGCCACGTTCTTGTTAAGAATACCATTAAGTATAATGTTTTTGCAACAAGGACTATCTAAATACAATGGCGATATGGGAGCAGAAGCAGAGATGTGGAACTTACCTTACATTGTTTGGTGGTTCGTTACATATGGTGAGATAGGATCTGCTATAGGACTTTTAGTTGGAGGTGCAATAGGAGTTATACCTTGGCACAATTGGTTCAGTAAGTTCTATCAAACAGTTATTTGGAACATAGGTGATTTGCTAACAAGGTTTAGTGCTATTACAATGACCTGTGTTGTTACAGGAGTTATATGGTTAATGCAACCTGCAAGTTTATTAGATGTCATATTGTATGACTACTTGCACATTAGTTTATATGTAGTTGCATTATATTTCGCCCTAAGGGGTAATGCTAAGTACGGAGCATGATGAATGAGAGATTGGTTTGCAAAGTCAATGACGAAGTTTTTCCGTTTTATCGCGGACACCTTCTTTGCAAAAAGGTATGGACATAGAGCAGTTGTATTAGAAACAGTTGCTGGTGTACCAGGTATGGTTGCAGGTATGTTATTACACATGAAGAGCCTGCGTAAGATGAAAACAGGCTATGGTCCTGACATCAGAGAGATGTTAGCAGAAGCAGAAAATGAAAGAATGCATTTGATGTTCTTTATAGAAATAGCAAAACCTAATTGGTTTGAAAGATGGCTAGTCCTTTTAGCCCAAGCAATTTTTATGATATTTTATGCAGTTTTATACATTTTAGATTACAAGACAGCACATAGAATGATAGGATATTTTGAGGAAGAAGCAGTAAGAAGTTACACAGATTATCTTGCATTAGTTGAAAGTGGAGCAGTAGAAAATGTACCTGCACCACAGTTAGCAATTAAGTATTACAAGATGAAAAAGAACGCCAAACTGTCCGACTTAATCAAATGTGTTAGAGCAGATGAACAAAAACATAGTGAAGTAAACCACAAATATGCTGATGGAAATACATCTTATACCAGAAAAAATGGTTGACAATGATTGCAAAAGAGTATAATATATAACAAAATGAAGATTAAACTAGAAGTTGAGATTGATACTAAAGAAG
>MDTD01172134.1_pt1 | contig 11809 bp, 9 predicted proteins | sample 811221 | NCBI WGS metagenome assembly MDTD01 (sample SAMN05326646, study PRJNA326480) | marine metagenome | isolation source: seawater | place: Pacific Ocean: South West | collected 2011
TAAAATACTAATAGAAAGACAATTACAATACCAAAAAAACTAATAACTATATTATTTCTAAAGTTTTTAAGTTTCATTTGTTCAATTTCTAAATTCTTATTTGTCCCAATCGCCAGGTTCAATTTTCCTTCAGCCATTAATTTTAATGCATAATCAGCTCTATCAATAAAGTTTGGCAAATCTGGTATTCTTTTGATTATTTCTGAAGAGGTGTTTAAAGCAGTGTTAATAGTTGATTTCGGACTTTTAATATCTTTTAACCAATTTTCTAAAACTGGCTTTGAAACCTCCCAAATATTTGTTTCAGGATAAAGTTTCCTTGCTACTCCCTCAACAACAACCATAGTTTTTTGCAGCAACAATAAAGGAGGTTGAGTTGCCATATTAAATTTTTCTGTTATTTCAAACAATTGTGCAAGCAAGTTTCCACCTGAAATATCTTTAATAGATTGACCAAATATTGGTTCTCCAACAGATCTTAATGCTTGAGCAAACTCCTCTTTGGAAGCATCTTGAGGAACTAATCCTGCTTGAAAATGTACATCAGCAACTTTTGCATAATCTCTTTGAATAAATCCATATAGTATTTCAGCTAAAAATTTTCTATTATTTTTATCAAGCCTTCCCATAATTCCAAAATCTACAGGTATAATATTTCCTTTGTTATCTACGAAAAGGTTTCCTTGATGCATATCACCATGAAAAAAACCATCTCTTACCGCTTGAGTTAAAAAATGCTGTATTAAATTTTCTGCAAGCTTTTTAAGATCAACGCCTTGATTATTTAATTTTTGGTATTCTCTTATCGAGACGCCTTCAACTTTATCAAGAGTTAAAATTTTCTTTGTGGTATAATTCCAATAAATTTTTGGCACATTGAATCCTAAATCGTTTTTAGTATTCTCATAAAGTTCGTTAGCTGCAGCAGCCTCAAATCTTAGGTCCATTTCTATATTGGTTATTTCTCTAAGAAGATGTACTACCTCGACAAGTTTTAATCTTTTTGCTTTTGTGAATGTGTTCTCTACTATGAAGGCAAATAACATTAAAGCATCTAATTCTTCGTTAAAAAGTTTTTCAATTTCTGGACGGAGTATTTTGATTGCCACCTCTTTATATGAATTATCAATTTTTACTCTTGCTAAATGAACTTGAGCTATAGAAGCGGCAGCTATTGGCTCACTAATTTCACTTAAATTTTTGAAATAAATTTCTCCAATTTCTTTCTTAATAATTTTTCTAGCGTCATAAAGATCAAAAGCAGGAACTTTATCTTGAAGTTTTTCTAAGTTTTTTGCGAGTTCTTCTCCAATTATATCTGGTCTTGTAGCCAAAAACTGACCCAATTTGATAAATGTTGTTCCCATACCTTGAAGGGCAACACATAGTTTATCGCCAGGTTTTATCTTTTTATCTAATTGATTTGAGTTTGAGCCTAATGAAATACAATTAAAAAATAAATTTAGCGAAGACGGAAGAGGATGTATTTCGTTAATTGTATCAACAGCGCCTGAGGTTGATAATTTTCTTGCTATTTGAAATAGTTTAAAAACTCTTTTAAACATTTATATTTTCCATCCCGAATGAATTGCTGAAATTCCATTAGATAAATTTCTAAATTCTACATTACTAAAGCCACTTTTTTTTATTAAAGCAGCTAACTTTTCTTGAGTATAAAATTTTTCAATACTTTCTATTAAATATGTATAAGGCTTTTCTGATCCGACAATTAACTTTCCTATTTTAGGAATAGTTTTTGAATATTGTTTATAAATAAAGTTAATCATCTCATTATTTATCTTTGAGAATTCCAAACACATAAATCGACCCCCTGGTTTTAAGACTCTAAAAGCTTCTTTTAAAGCTTTATCTATATCTGTTACATTTCTTATTCCATAACTAATAGTGTAATAGTCGTATGTGTTATCACATACTGGAATATTTTCTGCTTTAGAATTAACCCAATTGACATTTCTAAACTTACCTAACTTCTTTTTCCCTTGTTTTAACATTTCTGTGTTTGGTTCTACACATGTAATATATATGGGTTTTTTAGATCTTTTTAAAAAAAGTTTACTAATATCTCCTGTACCAGATGCAACATCTACTAATTTAGTGTTTGGTTGAGGGTTAAGCCAATCAATAAATTTTGCTTTCCAGAGCCGATGCACACCAAACGACATAATGTCATTCATTAAATCATATTTATCATGCACTTCAGAAAATACAGAATTGACTAATTTAGTTTTATCTTGAATAGTGGTTTTCATATAATAATTATATGCCAGAATTACCTGAAGTTGAAGTTGTTAAAAGGTCCTTAAAGAAGAAGATTCAAAATCTGATTATTCAAAAAGTAAAGATCAATGATGCTAACTTAAGATACAAGGTAAAAAAAGAGGAAATTTCACGACTTATTGGAAAAAAATTTAAAATAATTAAAAGACAATCAAAATTCTTAATTTTTGAAATGGATGATGATTTTGTTTTGCTTGCACACCTCGGTATGACAGGAAAATTTTTTTTCATAGATAAGAAAAAAAGAAAATTTAAAACTAGTTTTTACTATAATTTAGAAGGCAAAAAAGATGATAAGTATGATCGAGTAGTTTTTTATTTTAAAAAAAAACAAAAACTAATTTATAACGACGTAAGAAAATTTGGTTTTATTAAAATATATAAATTTAAGGATTATGATAAAATACCCCATTTACAATTTTTAGGCCCAGAACCATTAAATAGAAAATATAATTTTAAATATTTAAAGAAATATATTTTCAAAAAAAAAAGGTCAATTAAAGATATATTGATGGATCAAAAATGTGTATCAGGATTAGGTAACATTTATGTTAACGAAATTTTGTTTTTCAGTGGCATAAATCCGAAAAGAGAGGTTAAAAAATTGAAAGATGTAGAGATAAAAAAGATAATTTACTATACAAAAAAAATTTTAAAAAAATCAATTAAACTTGGAGGCTCATCAATAAAGAATTTTTCTAGTGAAGATGGAAAAAAAGGACTTTATCAGCAATATTTTAAGGTGTACGGAAGAAAAGGGGAAAAGTGTTCTAACACAGATTGCAATAACCATGTTTTAAGAACTGTTATTTCCAATAGAGCTACATTTTTTTGCAGAAGATGCCAAAAATAATAAAGTTGACCACTATATTACCTAGATATATATAATTCTTAAATGCCAAACACCAAAGCAGCCATTAGACGTGTCAGAAGGGTAAAGAAACAAACCCAAGTAAATAGGATTAGAAAAAGTAAATACAAAACTGCCATTAAAGAAATGGAAAAGTTAATTATGTCTAAAGACAAGGCAAAAGTTAAAAAAAATTTCCCAAAGTTTCAATCAATTCTAATGCAGGTTGCTAAATCAGGGATTATTAGCAAGAAAACTGCTGCAAGAAAAATCTCGAGACTTTCAAAAAAAATTTAAATTTTTTTCATCAATCTAAAGTTGATAATATAATTTTTAAAATCAATATTTAGAAATAAAATAAATTATAATCAAAATATAGTTTTTCATTTTTAAGTTGTAATAAAATTTCTATCTGAACGATAAAGGTACAACCGGAATCGTTTTTTTTTTATTTTTTAAAATATATTTCTTGCAAATATTTTTAAAAGGGCGTTTAAAGGAATTTCATTTACTAATTATCTACATGGAAAAAAATATCGAAAAGAACAACGTTTATATTTCTGAAGAAGAAAATACGTTGAATTGGAACGAGATACAAAATTCTTTTAAAAAAACCTTTGGTAGTGAAATTTACAATAGTTGGCTTCAAAAAATTTCACTAGTAAAAGAATTTAATGATTATCTAATACTAGGTGTACCCACAAGATTTTTCAGGGATTGGATTGTTTCAAGATATTTAGATAAAATTTTAGAGCAAGTAAAAGGATTTAAATTAAGCCTAAATCGCATCGAATTTAAAATCATAGAGGAAAATAAGCAAAACCAAGAGTTAATTAAAATTGACCAATTAAATAAAGTAACAGAAATTAAGGACTCTATCTTAAACTACAATAGATTGAACCCTAACTTGAATTTTTCAAGCTTTATAAAGGGTAATAGTAACGAAATCGCTTTATCTTATTCAAAAAAAGTTTGTGAACATATATCTAGATATAACCCTTTATACGTATGTGGGGGAGTTGGTTTAGGAAAGACACACCTTTTAAACGCAATAGGATTAGAACTCCAAGATGATAATAACGTTATGTTCATTTCTGCAGAGAGATTCATGTATCATTTTATAAAGTCGATTAAAAAAAATGATATGGTAAATTTTAAAGATTTCTTTAGAAAATCCTCAGTTTTCATAATCGATGATATTCAATTTATAAGTGGAAAAGAGAGCTTACAAGAGGAGTTTTTTCATACCTTTAATAGCTTGATAGAGAAGGGATCACAAATAATAATATCTTCAGACAGACCACCTATGAAACTTGATAAAATTCAAGAGAGAATAAAATCTAGACTAGCTGGCGGACTTGTTGTTGATATTGAGCCCCCAGATTTAGAATTAAAATCTAAAATTATAAAAAAGAAAATCGAGGAAATTCAAAGTCAATTCAAAGAAAACATAAATATTAGCGATGATGTGGTAAATTATATTGCCTCTGAAAGTAAAACAAATATTAGAGAACTAATAGGAATATTAAATAGAGTAATTGCGTTCAGCAGAGTTCACAACAAGATTTTAACCATAAATGATTGTAAAAACATTCTTAAGGATGTTTTCAATCAAATAAAGGTTGTTACAGTAGATAAAATTCAAAACGTAGTATCTAACTACTTTAATATTTCACTAAGCGAAATGCTTTCTCAAAGAAGATCGAGACCCTTAGCTAGGCCTCGTCAGATAGCAATGTACCTAGCAAAAAAAATGACAAGTAGATCACTCCCAGAGATTGGGCGACGATTTGCAAATAGAGATCATACGACAGTTATACATGCTGTAAAAACTATTAATAGACTTTCTGAGCAGGACGATGAAATGAAGAAAAATATAAATCAAATAATGAGTTTATTGCAAGAAAACTAAACTAATGCAATTTACAATCAAAAGAGATATTTTGCTCAAATCTTTAAATTTTGTTCAGGGTGTGGTGGAAAAAAAGAACACTCTACCAATTCTATCAAACGTTCTATTGGAACTTAAAAACGATAAATTAATTATTGTAGCTACAGATTTAGATATAATTTTTTACGATGAAATTTCTGATGTAAAGATTGCACAAGATGGTAGTACTACAACTTCTGCTGCTATACTTTATGATATATTGAGAAAAATTTCTTCCAACTCTGAATTAAATTTTGAATTAAAATCTGAGAATAAACTTAGTTTGAAAAGCGAAAACGCTGATTTCAATCTTCTTTGCTTGCCTACCGATAATTTTCCAACTTTTTCAGATCATTTTGAGGGTCAAGGAATAAGCCTAAACAGTGAAAAGTTTTTAAAACTTTTAAATAAAACTAAAATTTCTATCTCTAATGATGATACGAGACATTATCTTAATGGTATTTTTCTTCATTTGACAGAGGCTGGCGAGAGAACTTTTTTAACTGGGGTTGCTACAGACAGTCATAGATTGTCCTCTAGTAGTATAGAAATAGGTAACATTTCAAGCTTTTCTCCTCTCATATTGCCTCGGAAAACTGTTTTTCAAATGTGCTCATTAATTGCAGAAAGCTCTGAACATTTAATTATGCAAACTAGTGAAAATAAAATCAGTTTTTCATTGGGAAAAATGAAACTTATCTCAAAAGTGATTGATGGAAAGTTTCCTGATTACAAAAAAGTAGTTCCTACTAACAATGATAAAAAACTAGTTGTATCAAAAAATGACTTCATTAAATCAATTGAAAGAGTGGCCACAGTATCGTTAGATAGAAAAGAAGGTGTAAAACTTGTTGTTAACAAAGACAATATTCAATTATCAGTTAATAGCGCTAATTCTGGAGAGGGAAATGAAAAAATAAAAGCTGAATTTAATTCTTCAAACTTAACAATAAGTTTTAATTCCAAATATTTAACTGATATAGCATCTGAGGTAGAAAATAATACTTTAAAAATAAATCTTAAAGACTCCGTTTCCCCGGTATTAATAGAGGATAGCTCAGATAAAAACAGTTATTATGTGATTATGCCGATGAAAATCTAAATTTGAGCAAATCAGAAATTTATTTATTTTTTGCTTTAAAACTGTTGAAACATAATACTTCTGGAACCACATCATGTTGATGAGTTTTATATTGCTTAAAAAAAATGATATATTTTTATTTCTAAAAAAATTATAAAAATGTCAAAAAATACTGAATTAAATAAAAACCATTCTTATGGGGCTGATTCTATAAAAGTTTTAAAAGGACTTGATGCAGTAAGAAAAAGACCTGGAATGTATATTGGAGACACTGATGATGGATCCGGTTTACACCATATGGTGTTCGAGGTAGTAGACAACTCCATTGATGAAGCACTAGCTGGTTTTTGTAAAAATATATATATCTCTATTAATCCAGACAGCACGATAACGGTCGAAGACGACGGAAGAGGTATCCCTGTAGACATGCACAAAGGTGAAAAAATGTCAGCAGCTGAAGTTATAATGACGCAATTACATGCTGGAGGAAAATTCGATCACGATTCATACAAAGTTTCAGGTGGATTACATGGTGTAGGTGTTTCAGTAGTAAACGCATTATCAGAAAAATTATCATTAAATATTTATAGAGATGGTAATGAGTACGAAGTTAAGTTTGCAAATGGAAATACAATTAAGCCATTAAAAAAAATCGGTAAGACGAAAAAAAAGGGAACAAAAATCAACTTTTTACCTTCTAAAGATATTTTCTCATCAACAAAATTTAGCTTGCCAATTCTTGAAAAACGAATAAGAGAACTTGCATTTTTAAATAAAGGTATCTCAATCAAATTAATTGATAACACTTCAAAAAAAACAAAGGAAACAGAACATAAATATGACGGAGGCATCCTAGAGTTTGTAAGATATATCAACAAAAAAAAACCAATTTTTGTCAATAAAAACGAGAAAGAAGTTTTTAAAAAACCTGTGTACGTAACAGCTAGCAGAAATAACGTCACCGTGGAGTGCTCTTTTGAATGGAACGCTGGATATTCAGAAGAGGTCTTACCATTTACAAATAATATACCTCAAAAAGATGGAGGAACACATTTATTAGGTTTTAGAAGCGCGTTAACAAGAGTTATCAATAAATATTCTTCAGATCGAAATAATAAAAAAAATAAAATTAATCTCTCGGGAGAAGACATCAAAGAAGGTCTAACTGCAGTCCTTTCAATTAAAATGCCTGATCCAAAATTTTCTTCACAAACAAAAGACAAACTTGTTTCATCAGAAATTAGAAATATTGTAGAAAATATAATTAGTGAGAAAGTTTCAACTTGGTTTGATCAAAACCCATCAGTAGCAAAAACTGTTATAGAAAAGATTACTCAAGCCGCTATGGCTAGGGAAGTTGCAAGGAAAGCAAGAGATAGTGTGAGAAGAAAAGGAGCTTTCGAATTATCAGGCTTACCTGGTAAACTTGCTGATTGTCAAATTCAAAAAAAAGAGGGCACAGAACTTTTTATAGTTGAGGGAGACTCTGCCGGTGGTTCAGCTAAACAAGGTAGAGTAAGAGAATACCAAGCTGTACTACCTTTAAGAGGAAAAATTCTAAATACCTTTGTTAATGGAAAAAAGAACGGTGAAGACCAATCTACCAAAGCGTTGTCTAAAATGATGTCCTCAAGCGAAATAGTAACTTTAATAAATGCTTTGGGCACTGGCTCAAAAGATTTTAATATAGACAATCTTCGTTATGATAAAATAATAATAATGACTGATGCTGATGTTGACGGCTCACACATTAGAACTTTGCTTTTGACTTTTTTCAATAACTTTCCATTTAATCAATTGATAGAGAAAGGACATGTATATTTAGCTCAACCACCTTTATTTAAGATAACTAAATCTAATAAAAGTACATATATCAAAGACGAAAAAGAACTAGAAAATTATATTTTAAAATTAAGCAAAATTGACAAAAAATTTAAGAAAGGAACGTTAGATTATAAAAAATTCTTGCAGTCTCAAAGAGAAAAACTATCTATTCAAAGATTTAAAGGTCTAGGAGAGATGAATCCAGAAGAGCTATGGGAAACTACATTAAATCCAGAAAATAGAACTATGCTAAGAGTCCAATACACAAAGGGTACTAAGGATAAATCTAAAGATGATCAAAAAATGATTGAAATTTTAATGGGAGATGAGGTTGCTCCAAGAAAAGATTTTATTACAAACAATGCTTTAGACGTAGTTAACTTGGATATTTAAAGTTATTATGAATCTATCAACTCTTTTTCGAACAAAAGAGAACTTAAGCTTAGATAAAAACACATTAACAATCTTAAGGTATATAGCTATTACTGGTCAAATTTTAGCAATAAGCGTAGTTTTTTACTATTTAAAATTGCCTTTCCCAATCAAAGAAAGTTATTTGATCATTTCACTTGGTTTAGCAACAAATTTATATCTTCAATTTGGAATTAAAATTAATCAATTAAAAGATTTTTATGCAGCTCCTTTTCTTTTGTATGATTTAATACAATTAAGTGCACTTCTTTATTTAACAGGAGGTATTTTTAATCCATTTTCTTTCTTATTAGTGATCCCAGCTATTGTTTCTTCAACATTTTTAAGTATGGGAACAACAATTATTTTAGGATTAATAACATCGTTACTTATATTAACCATATCATTTTTTCATTTACCATTGCCAGGGGAGGATATGAATTTGTTACATTTCCCAAATTTTTACAAAATTGGAATTATAATCTCAATTTTAATAGGTTTAATATTTTTAAGTTATTTTGGTATTCGTTTTGCTGGCGAAAAAAAGAAAACAGAGGAAGCTTTCAAAAAACTTCAGGAAGTAATTTATAAAGAGTACGAATTGGAATCTTTAGGAGGTCAAGCTGCAGCAGCAGCGCATTCACTCGGTACACCTTTAGCAACAATAAGTGTAGTAGCAAAAGAATTAAAAAAAGAAATTGGAGACCACACAGAGCTTTCTAAAGATATTGATTTGCTTGTCAGCCAATCCAAAAGATGTAGTGAAATCTTAAAACGAATTTCAAAGAAACAGATAGAGGAAGATAAATTTTTTAGTTCAACAAAATTAGAGAATTTACTTGAGGAAATTATTAATTCTTTTAGAGAAACATCTTCTAAAAAAATTACTTTAGTATCAGAAAATGATAAAAATAAAATTGATATTCTAAGATCAGCAGAAATGATTTATGGCTTAAGAAATTTTATAGGGAATGCAATTAAATTTTCAAAAAGCAGAGTAAATATATTCCTTATTAGCAACGATAAAGAAATTAAAATCATAGTGAATGATGATGGGCCAGGTTTCCCTAAAGATATAATTGAGAAATTAGGAGAACCATATATTAAATCTAAATCATTAGAATTAAATTCTAACTCAGGTTTGGGTCTAGGAACTTTCTTAGGTAAAACTTTACTTGAAAGGCAAAATGCTAAACTAATATTCAAAGATGATAAAAATTTAGGTGGTGCTTCTGTAGTTATTTCTTGGTCACCAAAAAATATTTTACTTAACGCTTAAATTCAAAAGAATAAGCGAGGATCTTATAAGCTAATTTTGCTACTAAAAAGTTATATGAGTTAAAGTTTTTTATTGGCGCGAGTTCATTAATATCTGCACCAACTATATTAGATATTTGACATACCCTCTTTATTATTTTCAATACCTCGTCCCAAAACAACCCACCTGGCTCAGGAGTTCCTGTTGCTGGCATAATGCTTGCGTCTAAACTATCTACATCGAAAGTTATATAAACTTGCTTGTTCAAAAATAAGTTATTCAATTTTTCCAGATTCCAACTTTTTTTGTCTTTAGCCCAAAAAATTTCTATTCTATCTTTATTACTATTATAAAAATCCATTTCAGATTTTGAGAGATTTCTGACTCCAAAAGACACCACCTTCAAATTTTTAAAATCGAGGCATCTTTTAATTGCTGAAGCATGTGAAAACTTTTCTCCTTGATAGCTCTCTCTTAAATCAGCATGTGCATCAAAATGAAGGAGGATTAATTCTTTATATCTTTTAGTAAATGGCTCAATAGATCCTGGAGTAATAGAATGCTCACCTCCTAAAACCAATGGAAATTTTTTTTCAGTAATTATCTTTTCATTAATTTCTGATAATTGATTTAAAGCATCACTTAATTTAGTTTTTATTTTAAAAGGCTTTAAAGTTTCAATACCAATCTCTTTGTAAGGCTCTTTGTTTAACTCCTCATCAAATAATTCAACTTGATGAGAGGCTTTAATTATCTCTTTTGGCCCATTTTTAGTTCCGCTACCATAGCTTACAGTTTTCTCTAAACCGAAAGGCACTACAACTACTTTTGACTTGGATTTATGTTCAGCATCAAATCCTAAAAAACCTTTTTTCTGTTCCATGTAATCCATTTAAGACTTAAAAATTTGTGAAAAATTTCTCTTTGATCTCTTTTTCCAATTTTCTCTGTGATAAGCATCACTAGCAATTAATGGCAACACGCTTGTAGCCTCGGCGAATACCATTTGTTCTTTTGTTACATCAACTTTACCCCATGAGCTAGCCTCTTTTAATGTAGAGCTACTGCAAGCACCATCTCTAGTATCAGCGACAGTAATTTGTATAGCATATTTATGCATATCAACCTTTTTGCCTAGTAACTCTGCACAAACTACTGTGTCTTGAATGAAATTTTTAGGTACACCTCCCCCAATCATGAGTAGGCCTGATTGCTTTGATTGAAGTTTAATTTCAGTTAACTCTCTAAATTCTCTTATAGTGTCAATTGTAATATGTTTATCAGGATTTTTTTCTTGATGCATTACAAGTCCAAAACCTGCTGAGCTATCAGTGAAAGCAGGGCAAAATATTGGAACGTTATTATTGTATGCAGTTTCAATCAAAGAACCCTTTTTTTTCGCGTTAGATTTGAGATATTTTCCTAACTCGAATATGAATTCTCTTGAGGTATAAGTTTTAGGTTTTAGTGTATCGGCAATATCACAAATAGTTTGGTCGCACGCTTGTAATTCTTCCTCGTCTATATATGTATCGTATATTCTATCTATATAGTTATTTCTTAGCTCAGTATCATCTTGGAATTGCGATCCTTGATAGTGTCTGAAGCCAAGTGCTTCAAAAAAATCCATATCAATAATAGAGGCCCCAGTAGCTACTATTGCATCGACCATATTATGTTTTACTAAATCAGCGTATAAATCCATACATCCACCTGCTGAGGTCGATCCAGCTAAAGTCAAAAAAATTGAACAATCCTTATCTGCAAGCATTTCATTATAAATCGCTGCCGCTCTGGCTGTATCTCTAGAAGTAAATGACATTTTACTCATTCCATCAATAATCTTACGAGAGTCAAAAGATTTGATATCGATATGCTCAACTGGTGAATCTAATAGAGATTTTTTATTGTGTCCAAGGTTTGGACTATTTTTTTTATTCATTAAGCTACTAAAGAACCAACCTTATCATTTGTATCATCGTACATAGATATAATTGGTTTGTCACTTAATTCGTGAATATCATTTGAATAAAAACCGTTGAAGTTTGTTCTGAAAGTAAGACTGTATGCCCCTAACTGACCTAACTCTATATAGTCACCTTCTTTAATATTATTTGGTAACAAAAAAGGTCCTTTCATATAATCTAATCCATCACA
>MDTD01193132.1_pt1 | contig 11808 bp, 10 predicted proteins | sample 811221 | NCBI WGS metagenome assembly MDTD01 (sample SAMN05326646, study PRJNA326480) | marine metagenome | isolation source: seawater | place: Pacific Ocean: South West | collected 2011
AATTGGAAACAAAACCATGCGGATCACGCTGAAAGACATTGCCAAAGCTTGTGGGGTGGATGTGAGTACCGCCTCGCGCGCCCTGCGGGATGATCCGCTGGTCAAAGAAGCCACGCGCGAGAAGGTCAAACAGACGGCCAAGCAAATGGGGTATCGCCCCAACCTCGCTGCACGCTCATTGCAGACCGGCACGACCAATACCGTCTGGCTGATCGTGTCCAGCCTCGATTCCAAACTCGAAACCGTGGCAGGTGAATCCGCGTCATTGATGCTCAGTGAACTCAAGTACGACACCCTCGTCGCGCTGCATCACCAGGATCAACGCACCGTCAAACGCATGATCGGCCGACTGTCTCAAGGTGTGGCTGACGGCGCAATTCTCATCCCAAGCCAACACACGCCCGGTGATACGTCGGTCAAACAGCTCGTGGAGTCGGGCTTCCCGCTGGTACTCCTGGACCGCTCGATCCCCGACGTCCCCACGGTGACGGTGACCACACAGAATGCCAAGGGGATGGCAGCACTTTGCGAAAGCTGCGTCACCGCCGGCTGTGATTTTCTGGTCATCCATGTCGATGACATCAACGAAGTGACCCACACCCGACTTCAGGGGGCGATTAAGTGGTGTAAAGCCAATAACGTGAACTTCGTGGTCGATGATGGCGCGATCCAGATCCCCGAAGGTGTCAAGGAAATCGGTATTGTCAGTAACGCACATTTCGAAGTAATGAAGATTGTCCGAGACAACCCACAGTGGCTCAAAGATTACACCATCCGCTTTGGTGTCTTTGACGGTTGGCCTGGTGCACCTTACCCCCTGGCGGAAGGCTTTGTCTGTAAGCAGGACTTCCCTGCCATGGCTCAGCGTGCCGTCGAGGAACTCATCGAGTTGATTTCAAACCCCGATCAACGCGGCCAACGCAAGATGATCCGCATCCCCATCCGCGAGATTCAACATCGTCGCAATGACTTTTCGTGATCACTGATGATGCAATGCAGGTGACCCATTCATCGCTGCGCGACACAGCGTTGACGTTGTAACACAGTTTATTGATGGTGAATGATTACATTCAACGTGATGTGAGATCAGCTGCATTGTGACGCAATGCTAAAAGCCGCGCAGCAATTTACAAAACGTGTGAATTTTCTGAACGATGCTGTCGAAATATTGATCAAGACGACAACAAACTTGAATGATTTTTCGACGTTTTGCCTGGCGCGCATTCTGCGGATTGACTGTGGATAATCTGGCGTTTAACTGTCGATGCGTTGTATCGCATTTTGGCGTCTTATTGACAATGTCCGAATAACAGGCTGATTAACCGAGTTGTCGACAATCCGCGCATCACAAGTAACAACCTAAATGACTGTTTTTCCACACGCTGTTGATTGTTTTAACTGCTTGTGGATACTTGCTGCAAAGATGTCTTCCGGGGGTTATGCTCAAATCGACAGGGCTTATGACTAAGACGAAGTTCTATTTATATATTTACTCTTAGTCTTATACCCAACGACAAAATTCAAGCTCGGGACCTTGTGGATATCGTAAGTCAGCCGTGAAAAATTATTGCTGACAATGGGGGCAGAACACTGTGGTGCGTCCTGCCAGCAGTTGGCCATGCAGCGGGGTTTTGCATCTCACGCAGTTATTCCCAGCTCGTCCATAAACCTTGTGGAGATTCTGGAACTTCCCGGATTGGCCGTTGACCATCACGTAGTCCCGCAGGGTTGAGCCCCCGCGTTTGATGGCCGTTTTAAGCAGCTTACGCATTTCACGCACCAGCAGGCGGCAGTCATCCACCGTCAATGCACAAGCGATACGGTCAGGCCTGATCTTCGCGTTGAAGCAGAGTTCATCGACGTAGATGTTGCCCAGGCCTGCCAGGAGGTTTTGATCCAGCAAGGCAGCTTTCAGGGATCGTTTGGTTTTCGCCAGGCCTTGGGCGAGTTGATCAGGCGTAATCACCAACGCATCAGGCCCGAGTTTGGACCAGCGCTGGTCTTGCAGATCCGCCAGTGCACCGAATGTCCACAATCCGCCAAATCGCCTGGGGTCGATAAAACCGAGCGTATCAGTATTGGAAAGCTGCCAACGGACGTGACAGTGCTTGGGAAACGGGCAGCTTATGCCCATCAATCGACCGGTCATACCCAGGTGGACATTGATCGTGGTCTGGCTTGGATCATCCGCAATGATGGCCAGTTGTTTGCCATGTCGGATGACGTCGCCAATCACCTTGCCTTGCAGCAGGCTCAGAGGCGTTGCCAGGCCGGTCACGATGTCCGGGCGACAGATGGTCACCTTGCGCACAAGTTGCCCCTGGACGAGCGGCAGGAGCGTTAGACGGACATTCTCAACTTCAGGCAATTCAGGCATGAAGCAGATTGTAGCTCAAAAGTCTGATAACAAAATGTAGGCCGGTTGATGCGGTTTCAAGTTGAGCTTCGAATGTGAATCCGATACTCCGATGCTTGTGTGGTAGTCCAGGGGGCACCGGGTTAACACCCTGTGCTCAAATTGCCCAAAGTTGAGATGACAACTGCGACCCTTGTTCAGGCTTTACCCTGCCCAGGCCAATCCTTGAAGGCCCAGACAAACAGCAGGATCAGAAACCCGCCGGGGAGCAGGACGATTAGTGACAACGCGCCGGGCAGACCTGCCTTGGCAGTGATGCGCCAGCAGGGCCAGACGAAAAACAGACCGAGCGCTGCCACGATCAGCAGTTCGAAAAAGCCAATATTCATCATTGCAAGTTCAAACATGGTTGAGTCATTTCTCTTAATCACAAACGCTTAAAAAATATCACGCAATCGATCACAGCTGTTGTGATGGGCCGGTGAGAAAATCGCTGGGGCAGGTCGGCGGATGTGCTGCATACGGATCTGCCGGCGGTGCCTTGACGACTTTGATAAACGCATTGGTGTAGGGGAACTGAATCAGGTTAAGCAGCAGCATCAACACAACACTGAGGACAAACAGTGGCAAAATCGGCCAAAAATAAAACCGTGCAACACACCATGCTATCAACACACCCGAAATCACCGACGGGGCAAAAATCACCAGCATGATCACCGTTGTCCACGGCTGCTTATCCGTGGAGATACGTTTCAGATCAGCTTGGCAGTGCTTGCAGGTGTAGTCATCCTTGTTCTGGCTCGACCAGCGAATCTGACAGCGAACCGGCGCATGACAACACGGGCAAACGGCGCGACGTTTTGGCATCAGTCAATCCCCCCTGTGTTTGGGAAATTTAATCAGTTCGGGCGCTCGGCATAAAACTTGTAGCCAACCATGGCACAAATCACCAACACACCAGCAATGAGCATTCGGATGAAAGGTAAGGGAATCAACGTGACCGAAAGAAAACAAATCAGAAATGCAATGCCAAACCACATGCCACCTGACATCCCATCCGCGTCTGCAACCTTCATCGATGCGATGCAGACTGCCACCCCCAGAAGTATTTCCAACATTGGTTCATTCCTTTTATTCGATTTCATCAAACACAGTGATACGGTAGGGTCGCAACACGCGTCCCACCCAAGTTAATTCAGATCAATCAGGCTTGAACACCACGAGCAGAATCATCGGGGTGCGTTTGCTCTGGCCAGGTTCGCAATGCCCAGACATAGAGCAGAATCAAAATGCCAAGCGGTAAGAAAACAATCAAGCCCAGCGCCCAATGTAATCCTGCTTTACTGGAAATATGACAACAAGGCCAAGCCAGCAAAACCATCATTGAGACAAAAATAAGAATCGATAAAAACGTCTGCACGATATCCATAGCTGGATACCTCCCCGGAAAATAATATCGACCAAACTTTAATTTGTGTCACTCGACTTCATCGCCATCCGCTTCTGATGGTTCGGGATCACCAAACAGCGCACTGCCCACGCGGACGACGTTGGCACCACATTCGATGGCCAACTCAAAATCGCTGCTCATGCCCATGGACAGCGCGGTGAAATACTTACCTGCGATGCCGTACTTCTGGACTTCCTTGAAGACTTCATAGGTTCGCTGGAAGGTCGCACGGATGAGGCCTTCGTCGTCGGTTTTGGGTGCCATGGTCATCAGGCCGCGAAGACGCAGGTTGAGCATGGAGTCGATTTGTTCCGCCAGGTGGATGACCGCGGGGATTGCCACGCCGGACTTGGTGGTTTCGCCTGAGGCATTGACCTGTAGCAGGATGTCGATGGGCTTGTCGCGTTTGGTACCGATGTTGTGCAGTTCCTCAGCAAGACGCAGTGAGTCCACGCTGTGTGTCAGGTCGACAAGGTTGATCACCTGCTTGGCTTTGTTGCGTTGCAGGTGGCCGATCATATGCCAGCGGACGTGGGTTGCTGCCTTGGTGATGTCGATGTCTTCACGGGTCGATGCCGAGCCAAGTGTGCGTTTGCGGGAGAGGAATTCGCTGAGCGATGCGACACGTTTTTCCAGCTGTTGGACGCGACTTTCGCCCAGGTCCATCTGCCCCATATCCACGAGTTGGCGGATCTGATCGGGCGCAGCATACTTGGTCACGGCCACCAGCAGGACATCCTCAGGACGACGTCCGGACTTGGCAGCGGCGTTTGCAATTCGATCCAACACCGACTGATAGGCGTCACGAAGTTGATCAGGGGTGGTTACGCGTGCAATGGTCATGGCTGTGAAGATAGGCAAAAACAGGCCCAAATTCAAGATTCGTCCTGATTTTTACACCAGTAATCCACATCCAATCCGGTGGATTGCGGATAAAAATGAACGAAAATCAGCAAAACTTAGAATGACTTTAGTTTACAAGCGTCCAATAAAGATAAAATTGACTTTTTCTTGAAATGGCCCACAAAAAACGTTGACACATCTAAAAATACCGGATACTCTTTTAACCAGACAAGCCGACGGGTTCGACTGTCTAACGAACAGAACCAATCAGCACTTGATGACTGTCAGTTCTGGGAAAACATCGAGCGAGTTTAAAGGTCGTTATTGACTCTCGCATCCGTCGGATTTGATTGAAAACCGAATAAGCGTTTAGCCGGAGCATTCAACAGTTTTTGTGTTGCGTGCACTGATCTGAAAAGGTCGTAACGGTTTGACGCAACGTCATGAGGTGTGGCCGGCCGCAGAAGGGAAGGCGGGAACTTTTGTGGCCGGTCGCTTTTTTTGACCCCCTCCACGTGTCGTTTTGCTGCATTTGTAATGAGTTCGCAGCCAACCCCGACGACACGAGACCATAACCTGATCCGAGTAGTGCCGGATCATGGTGCCGGGCAGTGGATGAAACCCCCACGCCCGGCTTTTTTTATGCGCCCACTGCCCGGAAGTCTCACCACCCCAAAGCCGTGGCCCTCCCGGGTCACGGGTTGTCTTGATGAAAACACCAATGATGATCAGATACTCCATGCGTCATCAGCGACACACAGTGTCGCAGCTATTTTCAATCGCACTTCGTTTCAGATAACCGTTTTCAATTCAATCGCGCGATGAAAATCACACACGATTCACAGCATCAATCACGTGATAAGTGCCTTTAATCACCCTTCAAACACAAGACCTTGCTCGCATTGTTCAGATACGGTTAGAAAGCGGTCAAACATTTCTCATCGCTTACTTTGGTATCAGATAGTTCCGACATAGTTGGCAAAGGGGAAGGTCAACCTCACAGGTTCGCTGGAGTTTGTGACTCCAAGTGTTTACCGCGATCAGTGTGACGTAACCGCCGGCGCACAGGGTCGCACCCACCCGAGTTGTTTAACGAACAGGTGCACAATGTCGACGCAATCAAGTATGGACCATCCGACCCAACAGGCCACCAAAGCCCTGCAGCATGTGACCACGCTCATGGAGATGAAGGCACATGCTGCCTGCTACTACCGCGAAGATCACAAAACGCCGCTGGCACAAATCGTCAAAACTTTCGACAACGATCTATCCGTCACCGGCGTGATCGTGCTCGATGGACTCCGGCGACACATGGTCCTTTCACGTGTCGGGACCGAACGCATTCTCGCAAGGCCCTACTGCCGTGAACTGTTTCTCAGTAAGCCCGTTGATACGCTCATGGAAGTCTGGCCCTACGAGCCGATGGAGTTCCCCGGCAATACGCCTGTCTCTGACGCGGTGAATCTCGCATTGCAACGGCCGGTGGAATGTCGCTATGAGCCGATCATCGCGGTTGAAGACGATCAGACCTATTATCTGCTTGATCTGTTCCCATTACTCAACGAACAATGTCGCTCACTGTCCTCTGCTTTGGTTGATCTCAAACGTCAACAGGAAGCCCGACGCCAGGCTGAGAGTGAACGCGAACGCCTGCATCACCGGCTTGTTGCTCTCAGCCGCCAATCCGGGATGGCAGAGATCGCTACCGGTGTCCTGCACAACGTGGGCAATGTGCTTAACTCCGTGAACGTCTCAGCCAACACCATCAACAACAAACTCCAGCAATCACGCCTGCCCAATCTCGGTAAGACGCTGGACCTGATTGATCAGCATCGCGGCAACCTCGGTGAATTTTTCTCGGCTGACGAAAAAGGCCTGAAAATCCCCGGTTATATGACCAAACTCTACGAAGCGTTGAACCTCGAACATCAAGCCATCGCCGACGAACTTGACTCGCTGGTTCGCAGTGTGGAACACATCAAACACATCGTCTCCGCCCAGCAGTCGCATGCGAAGGTGACGGTTACCAACGAGAAACTCCAGCTTGAAGACCTCGTCGAGGACGCCATTGCCATGAACCGCAACTCGCTGGATCGGCATGGTGTTCGCATTGAACGCGACTTCTGCAATCTCCCATCCATTCAGGCGGATCGACATATGGTGCTCCAGATTCTGGTGAACCTGATCTCCAATGCCAAAAAAGCCATGGGCGCCAATCCGGTGAATGACCGCAAGATCACCATCCGCAGTTTCATGACCGAAGACGACAACAGCAAACCCATGGCACACATCACCGTCACCGACAACGGCACGGGTATCGCCGTTGATGACCTGGACAAAATCTTCACTCGCGGCTTTACCACTGATAAACAAGGTCACGGGTTTGGCCTGCATAACTCAGCCAACAATGCAGCGATGATGAAGGGTTCACTGACGGTTAACAGTTCTGGTCTGGGACAGGGGGCGACGTTTGAATTGACTTTACCCATGGGTCAAGCCACGTCGCAGAGCCGGGAGCTTGCAGCATGATCCAGTGTGACCGCAAAATCAACCGACGCATCCTCATCATTGATGACACCGAATCCATTCACCAGGACTTCTGTAAAGCCCTGCAGGGTGACCCGGACGACATGGACCTTGCAGCCGAAGAAGCTGAACTCTTTGGTGAGTCCGAAGCGAACAATCGTCCCAACATCACGTATCAAGTGGACTCTGCCATGCAGGGGCGTGATGGTTTATCCAAAGTCATTGCTGCGGTCGATGAAGGTCAACCTTACGCCGTTGCCTTTGTGGATATGCGCATGCCCCCCGGCTGGGATGGCGTGCAGACCATCAGTCGACTGTGGGAGAAAGACCCCAATCTTCAGGTGGTGATTTGTACAGCCTATTCCGACTATTCATGGGAACAGATCATCGAGCGGCTTGGGATGAGTGACCGTATGCTTATTCTCAAAAAGCCGTTTGATCCTGCTGAGGTGGCGCAGCTTGCCTTGGCGTTAACCGAGAAATGGTCCGTCACGCATCAAGCCAACAACATGGTGCGCACGTTGGAAAAACTCGTCGAAGACCGCACCAATGAACTCCGCCATGCTGCAACGCATGACAACCTCACGGGGTTAGCCAACCGCACGCGCATTGAAAGTTGTCTGATCAAAGCGATCACCGACTATCAGGCAACGCGACATAAATACGCGGTGATGTTCATGGACCTGGATCGGTTCAAGATCATCAACGATTCACTGGGACATAAAATCGGTGATGCACTGCTTAAGGAAATCGCTAACCGTATCACCATCGTCATTGAACGCATGATGCAAAGCACGCATCGCGATTGCACGATGACACCCGGGCGTATTGGTGGCGATGAGTTTGTGCTTATGGTGCAGTATTCAGGTGATCATCAACGGATCATGGAAATCGCTGCACAGATGCTTGCTGAGATCCGTAAGCCTTACAACCTATCAGGCCGTGAATGTCACACGACCACGAGCATCGGCGTGACGTTTGGTGAGTTTGATTACGATGACCCGTTGGACGTTCTGCGTGATGCGGACGCTGCGATGTACCGGGCAAAAAGTGATGGGAAGGATCAATGTGTCTGCTTCGATCAATCCGTCCACGAAGCGTACATGGACCGATTGATGCTTGAAGAGGAGCTGCGCATCGCGGTGGAAGATCACTCAGCAACGATGCACTATCAGCCGATCGTCGACTTGCGGGATGGCCGGATACTCGGGTTTGAAGCGCTGGTGCGTTGGCATCACGCGCGACTTGGATTCATCTCGCCCGTCCGGTTCATCCCCATTGCTGAAGAGACCGGCTTGATCGTGCCCCTGGGCAAACAGATTTTCACCATGGCGGTCAAACAACTCGTCGCCTGGCAGAAACAATTCAATCTCCCGCTGACCATGAACATTAATCTTTCCAAACGACAGGTCATCGAACCGGACCTGGTCAACTGGATCGCGCACCTGCTCAAGGAAGAAAAACCCATCGCAGGCACGGTGAAAATTGAAGTCACCGAGTCGGTCATCATGGATGCGCCCGACCTCATCGCACCGACCCTGCATCAACTGCGTCAACTGAACATGCCCATCTGCATGGATGACTTTGGGACCGGCCACTCGTCACTACATTGTCTGAATCGTTTCCCGATTGACGTATTGAAAATCGACCGCGCGTTTATCAACAACATGTCCATTCAGCGCGATTACTCCGCTGTGGTCTTTGCCATTCTCACGCTCGCTCAGAACATGAACGTGCAGGTCGTTGCTGAAGGTCTGGAAACCGAAGACCAACTCGCACAGCTGCAGGCATTGGACTGTGATGCTGCACAAGGCTGGTACTTCGCCCGAGACCTGAACGTGATGGATGCCACCGCCCTGTTGGAGAAAGGCGCGTCCATGGCTGTGGACTTAAGCGTCATCCGACGTGCAGGGTGAAACAACTTAAAAATAATCTCCATTTCATCGTATTTGTTCGTCATTCCCGCCTGCGCGGGAGTGACGGAAAGTGGAGATTAATTCTTGGAAATGCGCTGGACATCGAACAATTTCATATAAACCGTCTGACATCGCATCGGTAAAGTCGCAGCGATGAAGCTATCATGTATCCCAATGCCACGCATCAAGGATCAAGCCATCTGTCTGCGGTTACTCGACTGGTCGGAAACCAGTCAGATTGTCCAATTGCTCACCCGCGAGCATGGCAAAGTCAGCGGTTTAGCCAAGGGCTCCAAACGCTTCGCACCCAGCAGCATCGCGCGCTTCTCCGGTGGCATTGAACTGATGACCGGCGGGGAACTGCTTGCCAACCACAAACCCACCACGGACCTGCTGAACATCACCGAATGGGATCTCCAGCAACCCTGGTGGCATGCACGCAAACACCTGCGGACCTGGCAGCTGGGGATGTACGCGGTCGACCTTGCAGCCAACCTCATTGCTGATCACGATCCGCACCCCGCTTCGTTTGATGCTTTGTTTGAATTCTTCAATACGGTCAAAGACACCGAGCAACTTGATGCTGCCCTGCTTAAACTCCAATGGTTGTTACTCACCGACGTGGGCTATCGTCCGCAACTGGATCACGATGTCCACACCGGCCAACCACTCACCGACCAGGCAACGTATCAATTTGATGCTTTAGCCGGTGGCCTATGCAATACGTCATCTTCAAGCACATGGGGTGTCCGCAAACAGACCATCACCCTCCTGCGCGACCTGGCGGACTTCAAACCCTTCGCCCTGGATGGCATCGACCGCGCCAATCGCCTGCTATGCAGCTACATCCGCGCCACGCTGGATAAACAGTTACCGACGATGCAATATGTGTTGGGGTGAGTCTATATTGCTTTCAAAGTATTCTTCGCCAAATGCATACTCATTCCGTCATTCCCGCCTTCCCGGAAGGCGAAAATCCAGTGGCAATCAGTTGCGCTTGCACGGATCACTGGACTCCCGCCTGCGCGGGAGTGACGGAAAATGAAAATGTACCACGTTTAATATGTCGTAAATAACAATATCAAAATATTGCTATTTACATTGTTACATAGGTTCAATAAACAGCTTCACTGTTTCAGCGACACGCCCCCGGAAGTGTCGCAGCTATTATTTGTTGTGTAACATCTCTATGAACAATAGCTGCATCACTGCGTGATGCTGTATCGCAAAGCGATAATTAATTGTGATCCATCTTAACGATCAAAGTAAATACTAATATGAAATCTCAAGGCAGGTTGCTTGATTGTGCTTGCTGTAGATAGCTTGTGTCGATGATGTTGTCATTGCCACTGTAGACCATGGATCCATTAGTGGTGTTAAAAAGATTGTCATTTTCAGTTGAATGATCGCCATATTGTGTATCGACTTCATAAGTGTGAAGGTAACGCACATGGTTGTCATTGAATCCGACACTGCCTTGCCAGAGTGTTTTTGCGTTGTCTTTGAGATTGACATGTACGGATTTAAAGTGTCCTTCATCATCAACAGCGATTGCACGATCGGATAAGACAACTGCTTCGCTATTGGAAGTGTCTTTCCATTCTGCCATGCGTTTTGCGTTCAGGTCTGAGATATTCAGAAAAGCGTACGAGTAATTGTCGATGGTGGGTTTGATGCCTGTTTGGGTCATTGCGGTTTTGGTCTCCGACGGACTGATGATGTACTCGCCGGTGAAGTAGTTGTCATCGAGTAAGGCTTGGAAACGATACTCGGTGGAGTAGTCTTCCATACGGTTACCGTCTTTATTGATGCCGGGATAGTACTTGTTGTTATCCTGAGAAAACAGAACCAGTGCGCTGTGAATCCCCCGGACGGGTGTTGAGTTCTGTGTACATCTTGCGGTTCGTCGTGCAGCTCCCAGTGTGGGTAGCAAAATACCAATGAGTAACAAAACGATTGCTAAAACCACAATCAACTCAACAAACGTAAAGGCGCGAGGTGTAGACATATTTTCCCCAAATGTGCATAGACTGTGAGTTATTCATCGGCAGGTTTATGAAGTGATGTTGAATCAATGATGATCTCATCACCAGAATAAACCATCGAGCCGAGTTTGGTATCAAAAAGGTTGTCGACTTTGGTAGATTGATCACCGTATTGGGTTGCAAGGATATGCGTTGCTTCGAATGTGACGTGGTTATCGTTCCAGGCAACACTACCCCGCCATTCTGAACCGCCATCGGGTGATTGATTGGTATGGACGGATTTGATATCTCCAGTGTCATTCAATGCCACGGCGCGATCCGATGCGACCGCTGCCTTGGGGTTGGAAACATCTTTCCATTCAGCGATCCTTGGCGAATCCAATACGCAGAGGTTTAACAGTGCATAGGAGTAGTTTTCTGTTGTGGGTTTGATACCTGTTTTAGTTAATGCGATTTTGTTTTCTGCTGGACTGATGATGTATTCACCGGTGAAATACTTCTCATCGAGCATCAATTGGAAGCGATACTCTGTGGAGTAGTCTTCAAGGCGATTACCTTGCGCATCAAAGCCGGGGTAATAGGTGTTGTTGCCTTGCGAATAGAGGACCATAGCCGTGTGAATCCCGCGCATTTGCGTGGAACGCTGCAGGCCCGATGCGGATCGACGGTTGAAATTGAGCATCGGCAATATAAAAGCGATCACCAGCATCAAGAAGGTCACCACGGCCAAGA
>MDTD01080494.1_pt1 | contig 11805 bp, 13 predicted proteins | sample 811221 | NCBI WGS metagenome assembly MDTD01 (sample SAMN05326646, study PRJNA326480) | marine metagenome | isolation source: seawater | place: Pacific Ocean: South West | collected 2011
ATGTCGAGGTTGCCGGCATAAGTTGGCAGGTAGTCACCCAGGCCTTGAACTTCCAAAAAGGTCGAAATACGCCAACGACCATCGGATAAAGGCTCGAAGATGGGTCCGTTTTTCAGCAAGTAACCGGGGACATAGGTCTTCACCTCCTCGATCATGGCTTCCACACTGGCTCGAATCGCGTCTTCATCGGGGCGCTCAGCCACCACACAATGAATGGTGTCTCGCATCATGATGGGTGGCTCGGCCGGATTGATAATGATGATGGCCTTGCCCACCTTCGCCCCCCCCACCGCTTCGATTCCCGCACGGGTCGTGCGGGTGAACTCATCGATATTGTTGCGGGTCCCAGGTCCGATCGAACGAGAAGCCACTGTGGCCACAATCTCGCCGTATTCCACCGGCTGCACACGATGGACCGCTGCCACCATAGGAATGGTGGCCTGACCGCCACAGGACACCATGTTGATATTCGACTCGCCACGGGCCACGGCGGTCGCAAGATTGACCGGAGGAATACAGTAAGGCCCGATGGCGGCGGGCGTGAGGTCGATCATCTTCACACCGAAAGGAATTAGCGCCTCATAATTAGCCTGATGAACATAAGCGCTGGTCGCATCAAAGGCCAGTTGCAAGCCATCAGCCTCTGCATGGGGAACAAGGCCAGCAACCCCTTCATGGGTCGTCTTTAATCCCAACTCACGGGCCCGAGCGAGACCTTCGGAATCCGGATCGATCCCAACCATCCAAACAGGTTCCACCCAATGGCTTCGTAGGGCTTTGTAAAGCAAATCGGTACCGATGTTACCGCTGCCGATGATCGCTGCTTTAAATCGAGACATGAACCATGTTGCTCAAAAACGAACATGCAAAGACGGAGCGGCGACTGCAATGCCCCCACGGCGGTCAGGAAGAACCATGGGTGGGCCGAAGGATATCTTCGATGTGTTTCGGGGCGGATAAGGTTCGCCAACATCCTGGCGTCCCGTTATCCAGGCCGTCACCATCCCCGCGCCGATCCCAGTCGCAAGAAGTGAAAATACAACCTCATCAGAAGAAGGCTCAAAAATAACCAGGCCCGTCCCTGCAACGAGAAACCCGGTTAACCCACCGACCCAAAGAGTAAGATAACGACCCGAGGGTAAGGCTCGACCTCGACTGGCATAAAGCCCCAGCGCACCCCCACCGGCAGCAGCGAGTATGACGAGATCGATGAACAAAGGATCCTCCGCATCAAATGCTGCCAACAGCAATGATGCTTCAATCGCCGCAGCCACCGCCAAAGTGCCTGCGAGTCGCACCCCCGAGTCGTGGACATGAAAGCGCTGACCCAAGGTGGCGCCGCCGACAGCAAAAGCCGTCGCCACCGTGGTCGATAGCAAAATAGCAGCGGGCATATCATCCCCTTCTGCATGGGCATTAAGAAGATTTAATGTGGATAAGAAACCGAAGACCGCAGAAGAAGCTCCGAGTTCAACAGCCCCTAAAGCCGGCTCGAAACGACGAGCCAGTAACAGGCCTCCGTAAGCCCCAGCAATCGCTGAAGCTGTCGCCGTTAAAACGTAAGCTTCACCACGGATACGTTCGCCACCAAACTTCAGCAGCCCACTCATGGTCAAGCCGCCCGTCAGCACCGCTGTTGTGGTCATGGAGCTAAACAACGCACTACGCGCAACGCTCGCCTGTTCAATCCGGGCGATCGCCTGTTTCGCCAGGTCTTGATACGGATGACCCGATTTCCGAGATAAACGGCCGTAAAGACCAAGTGCGAGATCAGTGTGTCCCTCCGATTCGAGGACGGTTGCCGCACTCATCATCCGCAGAGCAACCGCAGCCGCACTTTTTTCCTCAAGGCACTCCAAAACAGTGCACTCCAGAACCGGCGACGGCGTGGCGAAAAGACTGAGACTCAACAACAGGCCGGGCATGTCACCAACTCCAACTCAAAAGAGGTCCGTGAACCTGAAGCCCCCGGTGGTCACGAAGAACCAGGGGCGGACCGATGCGTAGATTGTTAACCTTTGTCCCTCCCCCCCGCTCCAACCCTGCCGTGGCGATGTAAGCCAAACCAATACCGGCAAAACTCCCCATGACCGTCGCACCGCTGATGCGACGGGTATCATCATTTCCAAGAAGCGATGCGCCGGCGGCAAAGGAAGCCATGCCCAAATAACTTCCCAAACTCAGCAGCCGAGCCCGATTCGCCGAGAACTTCTTTTGTCGTCCCCACCACGTCCCCAGGGCCATTCCCGTCAAAGAACCAACGATCAAGAGGTCCGGTGTATACTCTTCAGGTGGCTTGCCGATCGCATTGGCGATGAGCAATGCGTCACCCGCCCCCACAAAAGCGCCGAGCCAAGCCAAGGTCGCCGAGCCACGATCAAGAGCCAAGTGGCGTGCAGTTCGAGCCCCCAGAAACATACCGCCAGTCCCCATGGTGGCAATCCCTAAAGGAAGCCACCACAGCGATTTAACCCCACTACCGACCAAGCCCTGTCGATCCAAAATAGCCCAGGTAAAGGCCGTTGCGAGGGCTGCCCAGTTACCAAGTAACAGTCCAAACTCACCTTCGGCTCGAGTCAGTCGATAGGATTCAGCCAGTCGTTTCCCAACAACTGATCCTCCAAGAGTACCCGCAGCGGAGAGAAGAAAGAACATCTCTCCTGGGGGAGGTTCGTCAGTCAAAATGCCCAAGGTCGTTAAACCACCAATGGGCAAAGCCAAACCGGCTTCAGCACCGAGAAACATCCCATAGTAGCGCCCTTCAGCGGGCCCGCTGTGATCCACCTCGGTTAGCTTTTTTAATCGAAGTTCAGCGTGCTCATGAACCACAGGATCCAAGTTCAGCGTCAGCACTTTGCGGTAGAGACGCAAAGCTTCGTCGTAACGCTCTGCTCGGATCAGTTCCCGAGCTGCCGTGAAGTATCCAAATGCATCGTTATCGATACAGACGGATGGGCAGACTTGGGCCTCACTTGGCTCAGCCTCACTCTTGATCACGGGCACCTGTGACATGACAGATGGAGGCGGAGACGGCGGGTCTACATCCTGGGCTGTTTCAGCAACAGGCTTCTCGATCGCTCCTGATGCCTGAACTTCAGCGGATTCCGTTTGCTCAGCAACAGCAGCAAACACCGAATTCCACCCACCCGTGAAGACGGCGAACGACAGGAAAATAGTCAGCAGACTCCTCACGTCAATCGCAACTCCGTCAGCCCAAGGCCCTTAATCTCCAATTTCATGACATCCCCTGGCACAACAGGCAACAAGGGCACCCAACTTCCGGACAGGATCACATCGCCTGCATCCAATGTGATTCCGTACTGACCTAAGGTATTTGCAAGCCAAGTCACGCATTTCACGGGGCTTCCCAATGCGGCACTTCCCTTACCTTCAGCGACGACCTCACCATTTTTCCAAACCGTCATTTCCAAATTAGGAAAGTCCAAGCCCTCAGGTTTGACCTTAGGGCCCATCGAAAAAAGACCACAACTGGCGTTATCGGCCACCGTATCTTCGATTTTGATACGCCAATCTTCGATCCGACTGTCCACCACTTCAAAACACGGCATGACCCACTCGGTGGCAGCGATCACATCGGCATCGGTGACTCCAGGACCCACCAGGCTTTTCTTAAGAACAAAAGCCAACTCGCCTTCAGCCCTCGGTTGGATCAAGGTTTCAGAAATGGGCATTTCATCCTCGTAGACCATCTGATCCAACAGAAAGCCGAAGTCGGGCTGATCCACACCCAACATATTCTGGACAGCAAAGGAGGTCACACCGATCTTTTTACCGATAAGGGTTTCACCTCGTGCTTTTCGATGCGCCAAAATACGCAGGCTCACCTGGTAAGCATCATCAATCGTAAAGTCGGCGTAACGCTCCGTAATCGGCGGAAGGGTTTGGCGAGTCCTCAAGGCTTCAAAGATCTCGTCACCCAGAGCTTTGATCAAGGAATGGTCGACTGGCAAAGCGTCCCCTTCAAAAATTTGGCAAAAGGCAGGGTGGAACAGGGCTTGATGAGACACCATCACCCGATGTCCCTACCGCTGTAAACGAACGACTTGGATGTTGGGAACGATTTTTCCCGCCCCTTGGTACCCTTCAGGGGCATACATACGATGTGATGCTCGAAACGCTGGGGTTCCTGGCGACACGCAGGATCACGAATCAAGCACTGCGAACTCTGAGTTCAAACAGCGACCGTATCGTGCATACCCATCTCCTCTTTGTCCGAAAAGAACACTTCCGATGGTGGAATCTCCGCTGGGCAAGCCACCACAATCGAAGCGTTTCACCAAGTGGCTGATCAGAAATTTCCTGGCACCAACTGGCAATTCTCAAGGCTGCGGACTAGAAACCCACCATGAAGTGCCGTCTCCTCATGAGCTTCCTCATCATCGGCTGTGGCCCGGGAGCCATTGAAGCGCCTCCATGGGATGCCGGTATCGATTCGTCTGAACCTGTGGATGCCAGCGTCGTCGATGCAGGGCGAGCGCCAACGGATAGCGACGATCACGCCAACAATGTGTACGAAGCGACAACCGTCGAGGCAGTGAGTCGTACGGAAGGAACCATCCATTACGGTGGGGATCGAGATTACTTTCGCTTTACGGCACCCGAAGCAGGGGTTTTTGTGGCCTGGACCGATGGTAACATCGACACCTACTGTGAGTTGCTTACCTCCGAAGGACGGTTTCTCGTGGGTGATGATGACAGCGCCGAAGGCAGGAATTGCCAAGTCCGTTACGAGTTGCGAGCTCGGCGTGATTACGTCGTCAAAGTCAAACACTACCGACGGCAAGGGCTCGGGGACTATGCCTTGAATTTAGTGGGACCCATTCCAGCCGACGCCTGTGGCAACGGCGAGGTCGATGCCGGTGAACAATGTGACGATGGAAATCAAGCGAACTGGGATGGCTGCAGTCGAGACTGCACGATCGAAGAACTCCCGGAAGGTTGCACTGAACTGGAGACAGACCGCCCCCACGCCACTTTTCTTTGCGTCGAGGGTCAACGCTGGTCTGATGCCCTTGAAACCTGTGAACGCTTTGGGGGGAGTTTAGCAACGATCGATGACGCAGAAGACAGTGCATGGTTCGGAAGCCAAGCAGGCGGTGCCTGGATCGGTATGAATGATCGTCAGGTGGAGGGCGAATGGCGCTGGTCTGGTCGAGACAGCGATTACCGCAACTGGAACAACAACGAACCCAACGATCATGGCGCCGGTGAGGACTGTGGTCAGGTCCTGGGCAACGGTCGATGGAATGATGCCAACTGCAACCGAGACAGTGCGTTCTTCTGCGAGCGTTAGGCGCGGTCGGCTCGCTGCCAGCCCTTTTTGATCTTCGAAGCGATGAAATCGTCGGCAATCCGCTGGGCTTCAACGGCATTTGGAGCGAGGCGAACGGTACGCTTTAGAGGTTTTGACCGACCCGGACTGTAATCGGTCCAATGAACGACGTAAGCCGGAAAGTCCTGGTCAGCAGCCTCTTTGTTTGTCTTCCAAACCAACAACTTGCGTACAGAAGTCTTTTCCTTCGCCTCCTTCGTGTAGACCTCTCGGCGGGTAAGTTCACTGGTGGGTAAATCGGTAGCGCTCGCTGGCTCTTTTTGCCCGACAACCCAGCAGCGCTCGCTAACCTGAGCCAGGCGAGCATCCACTGTATTTGCCGCTTTGTCGCTGCGGATTCGCTGGATCCGGGGATGAATGAGGGACACGCTGGCCACACGACATAGCGGTTGCCAGCCCGCTTCTTCCGACCACTGGATTGCCCATCGCTCAATGGATTCGCCAGATGAGTTCATCGCTTGCAGATCAGTACATTCAACTTCGACCACCACCTCCGGTTGAACCAGCCGATACATGGCACCACTGCCGGACACTTGACGAAAATCAGACGGGATCACCAAAGGCAAAAGTTTAGATTTGAGCGTTTTTCGTTCCTCATCGCTGCCGAGATTGCCACATGCACCGACCAACTGCAGACTGCCATCTTCTCGCACAAGACCTAATAAAAGGGAGCGGGCTTGCTCTCGGTCTTCCGCTCGCTCCGTGAACCCAAGAACCACACAATCGAGTGTGAAACTGGGCTTTACTTTGTAGACGCGCCCATCACCACTTCGCAGGACAAGTCCCTCAGCCTTACCAGTTTCAACATATGCATCGTAGTGACTTTTGATCTCAACGGGGTCGTTGGTAACGGCTGTCTTGATCGCTTTCACTCTCTTGCCGTCGCTCAACAGCCGTTGCAACTCGGCGAATCGATCACTGTAGACATCTGGTGGGGTGCCATAGTCAGCCACACTAACCACATCGAATGCTTGGTAGCCCAAGCGAGCCACATCACCATCGCCCCCAAGGAGAGCGGCGACATCACCGACCCTCGGCCGGCCTTTACCCGACAGACCAAAAAGTTCGCCGGCGATGACAAAGCCATCGGCCGCTCGAGAACCGAAGCTTGCACTCGCCTCTTTGAGCAAAGGCAAATCGCCACTGAGTACACGTCCATTGCTGGCGATGAGAACCACCGACTGATCTCGCTTCACCAGGAACCAAAGTTCACCGTCAACCTTGGGGGAGACGTGAAACTCACCGGCCGGCAACTCGCCCAGTTCGCTGCCTTTGAGCCCCCGATACGAACTAGCGACCCGTCGACGATACATTTGCAGACAGCCCATGAGTTCCCGGTCGTTCACACTGCCCGCTGGGTAAACTCGCCCCGAGCCCAGTTGCTCGCCGCTCCCCTGCAGCCATGTCATTGGCTCACCTCCGGGCGCTTCAATTCCAAGTTCGAAAGATGAAGCAAGAGTTGATAGCGATCGCCATCGATGCGGCCCTCCAAGAAGCCACGATACGGACTGCCATTGTGCTGAAATATAAGAGGATCTTTCCCCTTCGTTCCAGCGCCGATCAGGACCATTTTGTCCTCTTCGTCGAGATCTTTCGCCATGGCGTAGAGGTAATCATACGTGAGTCCATCCACATGGCGGAGCTGTAGACTTCGACGAAAGGCAAACCGGCGAACGACAAGCCTGCGGTTCATCTTCATGCTTGTCCAATGAACCGGCTCGCCTTCATTCACGTTGGCCGCCACGTCTTTCGGGCGCCTTCTCTCCACTTCGTCGCCGGCTGCATCGAAGATCACCTCGATCACCTCAGGCGCGGCGTAAAGGACCTCACCGGCGTCGTCCAAATAGACCACATCCGTGGCACCAATCCGGCGCCCCACTTGCTCCATATCCACCTCTGGATCCCCATCGACCAAAGCCTGAGCATAATCTTCACCATGCTGAGCAACCAGCATGTCATGGCATCCCTCGCGAACCGCCGAAAGGTAACGATAAAATTCCACCGCTTCACCGGGCAGACCCAATCGTGGACTCGGCTGCGCTTTCACCGCCTTAAATTGGACGGTCGTATTGCGACCTTCTTCATTGGTGAGATGGAGTTTAGGCATGAGCAACCTCCCCCACCACGCTAGGTCTCAGCGAAGGGATTGTGAAGGCGCTTTCGGGTCCTTGGTTCCTATCTCATTCGATTCGATACTCGTGAACGCTCCGACTCAAGAGCGAAAAATATAGTCGACATCGTCGATCACTAAATGACCGACCGGTTTCGAATCGCTGACGAAAAGACTTGTGGGCGATGGTGACCGAAGCGACCCAATCACCATGAAAATGCTCATGATGAGGTGACGAGTGTAAATCATTCGTCGGTGTCCTTTGGATCCCAACACGAAAACACGCGATTTGACGGCCAGTAGGATTCTTAAGAATAATCTCGATGCCACATGGAGAGCCCGAACCGTGCGGAGCCGCCGGCAGCCTTTTGCCATCCTTTGTTGTCTTGCGTTGCTTTTAGTGCCCGTACACGAAACCCGCGCAGCCGATGCGTCGAATGATGATGCAAAGGATACGGGTTTGGCTGTGATGGATTTAGTGGCGGTGAGCGGTGTACCGAAAGGACTCGACCAACTGCTCAATGAAGCGTTGCTGACTCGGCTCAAGAAAAGCGGGCGATTTCGTACCATCCTGAGCAGCTCAGACATGCGCGACCTTTTGGATCTCGAGCAACAAAAGACAACCCTGGGCTGTGATGCCAGCAATTGCTTGGTCGAGCTCGGCGGCGCCCTCGGCGTCCCTTACCTTTTGGTGCCTACGCTCGGTCGACTCGGGGAGCGTTATTTATTGCAAGCCAAGGTTTTGATGGTTGAAGAAGCCCGCGTAGTGGCTCGATCACAGGTCACAACGACCGACTACAAGGAACTTTTGGAGGTCATCGACAAGGTCTCCGAAGAGTTGATTGCACAAACCTTCGGGGAACCCCTGCCAAGTCTTGGTCGCAAGCGCATGCGTCAGGCTGGCGTGGTGGCCGTTGGCCTTGGTCTCGTCGGTTCCGCATACGGTTACTGGCAGGGCGCTCAGAAAACGAATGCTTTTCAGCAATCGATCAACAGAACTGGCGGATTACCGAATCAAGCGACAGCCGCAGAATTTCAACAGGGCATGGAGCGCGCTGACCAAACCGTTGCGGTCGGTTTGGGTGCCGTGGTCATTGGTGCCATTTTAACGATTTTTGGCCTCCAGGGATGAGCCCTCGATCGCTCTCATTGTGGTTGTCTTTAAGTCTGCAGTTGGGCTGTCCATCAGGGTTCGTGAGCATCGATGGCGCCACTCGATGCAGCACCGAAGAGGATTGTTCTGGATTGGGCAAAGGGGTCGGCTGCTTTTTATCGGTTGGGCAAGAAAGCGGATTTTGCGTTGCTTATTGCGGCGATGGCGTGCTGCGTCAGGATATCGATGGTGATGGCAATCCGGATGGGAATCACCCGGGTTACGAGCAATGTGACGACGGCAACGATGAGAATGAGGATGCCTGCACCAACGACTGTCGTCATGCGATCTGTGGTGATGGCATCGTCAGGATGGATCTCCAGGACGATCACATCGATTTCGAGCAGTGCGATGATGCCAATGATGTTGATTCGGACGCCTGTCTCAACACATGCTCTGTCGCTCGATGCGGGGACGGTGTCTTGCGCCAGCCAGGGGCCGGCGAAACGCTTGCTGAAATCGAGGCTTGCGACGATGGCAATTCAGTCAGCGGTGATGGTTGCGCCAACTGTTTACCGACGTTGGACTTTGTCCTGATTCAGGGCGGCACCTACCAGATGGGTAGCGATGGGACGGTTTTTACCGACGAGGCACCGGCCCATGAGGTGACCGTCCCTAGTTTCTATTTGTCCAAGCACGAAGTGACCGTTGCCCTCTATCGGTTGTGCATGGCTGCTGGTGCATGCCCTGAACCATCGATGTTGAGGACGCATGCGGGTTCTGAACTGCTTTTCAATTGCAATTACGGGAAACCTGAACGGGCCATGCATCCCATGAATTGTGTGACCCTGCCCGAGATCGAAGCCTTCAGATCATGGCGTGAAACTACCTATCAGCAGGTCGCACGACTGCCCACTGAGGCGGAATGGGAATATGCCGCACGCAGCCGCGGACAGGACCGGCTCAACCCATGGGGTGACCGTGAAGCCGACTGTGATCTTGCTGTGGTGGACACGAACTGTGGACAAACAGGCACGCAACCCGTTTGCAGCCGGCTGGAAGGCAACTCCGACCAAGGTATATGCGATCTCATTGGCAACGTTTGGGAATGGACAGCCGATCGCTATCACGCCTCGTACCACGGTGCGCCGAGTGATGGCAGTGCGTGGACGGAAGGTGTGAGTTCATTGCGGGTGATGCGCGGGGGTTCTTGGATGGATGATGACCGACGTTTCTTGCGCTCAGCGGTGCGTATGGGCATCAACCCCGTGGCGGTCACCGATGAAATCGCCTTTGATCTTGCCTTGCCGATCATCGGTTTTCGACTGGTCCTCGAGGCGCCTTAGGCGATCTTGTCGAATGAGATCAGCCGAACTGCGACGAGTCATCGATGCTCCCAACATGCCGCGATCAAGACTGTGATGGGACATGGATCGCCAAACAACTAAAACATTTCAAAATCGAGATCGTCTTCGAAAGGATCCTCTTCCTCTTCACTCATGACTGCCTGCACTGCCACGGGCTCGATCCACTCCGGCGATGTCACGTCTCCAATTACCGCAAATGTTCCGGAGTCGTTGGCCACCAAAAAAGCTGTCTCCGCCTCGTAGTCGCCACGATAATTGAAAGCGAATCTAAAGATGGTGCCCTGCTCCAAAGCCGTCTTTAATTCCGCATCCACACTCTGTTCCGCCAAGGCATAAACGCTAGACATACGTAGATCGAGCAGATCTTGAGGTCTCACTGCCTCCAAAGGTTGTGCCGTTCCCAAGGTACTCGGCACCTTTTCGACAACCCCCCCCTCTGGATCCAGGCCCACCAGTTCTTTGTTGGGTACCCAGCGCCTATCGGCCGTAAAGTAACCTTGAGCTGTCATGCCCGACTCAAGCAAGAACCGTCCGTCTTCAGTCAGACTCGCCTTCGTACACGTTGCCCCTGAGGCATCCATCGCCTGCCGTCGACGGTGGCCGTAAAGCTTCCTTCGACTCACCTTTTTATGGTCGAAACGTGATTCTTTACCTTGAAATCGGACGACGATCGGTTTCGCCATGGATGACCTTCTCCCGGAACGACTGCAGGACACAACAGAATGACTTTTTTGCCAAGGTGTCGTCCACATCCTGTTCGACTTTAGGTGATGGCCTGAATCTCAGCCACAACGGCTGCCCAGTCTTTAAAATCTCCATGCTCGCCAAAATGTAGGTGCAGTCCCTCAAAAGCACCCGCTCCCCGCTTTCGGCGGTCATCGATGAGCACCTCACCTCGAGCGAGGTATTTGTGATGGGTCAAGATAAGACGCTTCTCAGCCACATCACCCAGATGCTTTTGAACCCAGAGCAGCTTATCACTCCAAGCACTGGGGTTCCCCCAAGGTGCAGTGGAGAGAATGAAGACGTCGTGATCTTTACACAGCGTGCGGTAGCCCTCGAGGGCTCCAGGGATCGGATCCATGGTCGCAAAAATACCAGGGACCTCATCGTAACGCCCTTCATAGGCCGCCTTGGTTTGACCCTCTAACTTCTCGATTCCTGATGGGAAATCAACCAGGACATTGTCCATATCGACGAAAATTCTCACGCTTCCTCCTTCGGGGCGAAACTAAAGTTATTCTTAAGCAGCTCCACAACGATACACCCGAAAAAAGTCTCCTGATTTCGAGGGTGAAGCTTGCCTGACAGGCATGGAGGGCCGCTTGTCGTGAACATCATGCCGCCACTCCTCATCTTTAACCAGCCAGTCTACAAACCGATGTCTTTTGACTCAAGTGCGATCGGTGCTGCCCAGGGACCGATCACCAACCGAGACGTCATGAGCCGACAATCCGGCCAACAGAGTTCCTCGATCATCGTCGACCAGCAGCCAATCTATCGCCTCCTCCCATGATGCTATCTCAGCAAATAGAAGAGGTTCCTCTTCGGCTCCGCAAAGACCCACCATGTGGTCTCGCCCGAAAGCCCTGTTTCATGCCACACTGAGTGCATGGACCTGAAGACTATTCCCTCGATCAATCGAGACATCGAATGCCCATTAGACGGGTGCTACGACCCACTGACCCAAAATGCTTCGCAGGAATTTCAGACCCTAAGCTACACGCTTTTCTTGGCTGAAAGAGGTGCGAATGATGAGGGTGAGTTGGGAATAGGCAACGTCTCTAAAGGTGTCCGTGACGAACAGAAACTCAACAGTTTGATACGATCGGCCGATCTTTCTACGATGGAGGCGAAAAAGGTTGAGACCCGTAATCGAGAA
>MDTD01190344.1_pt1 | contig 11805 bp, 12 predicted proteins | sample 811221 | NCBI WGS metagenome assembly MDTD01 (sample SAMN05326646, study PRJNA326480) | marine metagenome | isolation source: seawater | place: Pacific Ocean: South West | collected 2011
TTACAAAAATTATAAAAAAATTGGTAAATCAGGATTACTAGGTGGATGTGGTCTTGGAGTAGCAATGATCTCTTTTATTTATTCAATAACGAATACAACAGCTGCGATAACTTTATTATGTTTAGCGGCTATGCCTTTTTTTACTGCATTACTTGCTTTTTTGTTTTTAAAAGAGAGGATTAGTTTTAACGTTTGGATTTCGATAATTCTTGCAACAATAGGAATAATAATAATGGCATTTGGAAATACTGAAAAAAGTTCAGTAATTGGATTTATCTTTGGTATTACCTCATCCATAGGATTTTCTGTTTTTTCTGTAACTTTAAGATGGAGAAAAGAAACTCCAAAATTTACTACCGTTGCTATCGCAGGTCTGTTTTGTTTTATCATAGCAACAATAATGATTTTAAGTAAAAACCAACCTTTTTTTGCTACAAGCTACAATAGCTCTATGTTTTCATTGCATGGTACATTAGTTTGTTTGGGATTAATTTTATATTCAATTGGCTCAAAAGCAATTCCTGCAGCAGAACTAACTTTACTATCTTTGACTGAGGTAATAGGTGGGATTTTTTGGGTATGGTTGCCTTTATTTGGTATCAATGAAGTACCATCAACAAATACTGTAGTTGGTGGTTTTTTTCTTTTTGTCTCTATTACTTATTACAGTTTAATTATGAGATGGAATAAAAGATACATTGCTTTAAATTAGAATTAAATCTATGGAAAGACCTGATTTTTTTACATTAAAAAATGGAGAAAAGGCAAAGCTTCCTTTTACTGACAAAGAATACAATCAAAGGGTAAATAATTTAAGATTAGTAATGGAAAAAAATAATCTTGATATGATTATTTTAACATCTATGCACAATATAGCATATTACACAGGTTTTATTTATTGTTCTTTTGGAAGACCCTATGGTTGCATAATTACAAAAAAAAAGATTTTAACCATCTCAGCTAACATCGATGCTAGTCAACCATGGCGAAGATCGCATTGTGATAATGTTATTTATACAGATTGGAAAAGAGATAATTTTTTAAAAGCGATTGTCTCAATTATTGGTAGAGATGATCCACCAAAAAATATTGGAATTGAAAATGACCATATCACATTAGATATGAGAGAAAAAATTGGCTCTATATTTTCATTTTCAGTTTTTAAAGATATTTCCAAAAAGCTTATGAAACTAAGAATGATAAAATCAAATGAGGAAATAGAAGTAATTAAAAATGGTGCGAGGATAGCTGATATTGGTGGAGAAGAAATAGTTAGAAATATAAAAGAAGGTGTAAGTGAATTAGAAATTGCAATATCTGGAAGAGATAGAATGGAAAGAGAAATTGCAAAAACTTATCCTGATGCAGAATATATGGATACTTGGGTATGGTTTCAGTCTGGAATTAACACTGATGGTGCACATAATCCAAAAACTAATAGAAAATTAAAAAAAGGTGATATTTTGTCCTTAAATACATTCCCAATGATTTCAGGTTACTACACAGCACTTGAAAGAACTTTGTTTTTAGATTCAGCTGACGATGACTCTTTGAAAGCTTGGGAAGCAAATGTGAGAGTTCATAAAAAAGGTTTAGAATTAATTAAGCCTGGTGTTAAATGTTCTGATATTTGCAATGAATTAAATGAATTGTTTGCAGATTTAGGATATTTGCAATATCGAACTTTTGGCTATGGTCATTCTTTTGGAGTACTTTCACATTTTTATGGTAGAGAGTCAGGCTTAGAACTTAGAGAAGATATTGATACAGTCTTAGAGGAAAATATGGTTATTTCTATGGAACCTATGATTTTAATTCCAAATGGAAAACCAGGTGCGGGCGGTTATAGAGAACATGATATTTTAGTTATTGGAAAAAATGGAGCTGAAAATATTACGAAGTTTCCATTTGGCCCAGAAAATAATATTATTTAGGGATAAAATGAATAAAGACAAAATTGTAGTTAATAGTTGGAATGAATGGGATCCTCTTAAGCATGTTATAGTTGGTAGAGCAGACGGAACTTGTATACCTGCTCCTGAGCCAGCTCTTGATGCCAAAGTTCCTGAAGACTCTGATATGAGAGGAAAATTTGGGCCTAGAACTAAAGATACTGTCGCTAAAGCAAATCAACTATTAGACGATTTTTCAAATATGTTGATCAAAAGAGGTATAAAAGTAGATAGACCAATACCTATTAATTTTAATCAAAAAACATCAACACCAGATTGGGAATCAGAAACTATGTTTGGGTGCATGCCTCCTAGAGACGTTTTGTTAACAGTTGGAAATGAGATTTTAGAGGCAACAATGAGTTATAGATGTAGATGGTTTGAGTATTTATGTTATCGACCTTTATTAAAAGAATATTACAATAATGATCCAAATATGAGGCATGAGTCTGCTCCTAAACCAAGATTAACTGATGCAGATTATAGAAAGGATTACTTATCTGACAAAATTGGAATTCAAAAAAGATTAAAATGGACTGAAGATAAATTTTTTGTAACTACTGAAGAAGAGCCATTATTTGATGCTGCAGATGTATTAAGATTTGGAAAAGACTTGGTTGTTCAACACGGTTTTACTACAAATTTAAAGGGCATAAATTGGTTAAAAAGACATTACAAAGATCATAGAGTGCACGCAGTAAATTTTCCTGGAGATCCATATCCAATACATATTGATGCAACTTTTACCCCAATTAAAGAGGGATTAATAATAAATAATCCTCAAAGAAAATTACCAAAAGAGCAAAGAAAGTTATTTGAAAATAATGGATGGGAAATAGTTGATGCTGCACAACCTGCACACAATGAACCACCACCTCTTTGTTACTCCTCTGTTTGGCTTTCTATGAATGTATTAGTTTTAGATCCAAAAACAGTTTGTGTGGAAAAAAGTGAAAAGTATCAAGCAGAGCAGCTTGATAAACTTGGAATGGAAGTTATTCCTGTTGAATTAAGAGACGCATATGCGTTTGGTGGTGGACTTCATTGTTGTACCGCAGATGTTTATCGAGAAGGTGATTTAAAAGATTACTTTCCGAAACAATAAAATTAGTTGGGATTTTTTTTCAAAAAATCAATATAATCTATTACTTCTTCAAATTTTTCATCAGGTATATCTTTATAACTTAAAGAAAATTTTTTTTTTATACATAATGCTACATGAGCATATGAATTTCTCCCTTTGGGATGATTTGGATGATCTGGCAGTTGTCCTTTTAAATAATCACCAGCTTCTTGGATGATTTTCCATAATTTAGATGCATTTTCTTTATTCATTTATTTTAAAATATTATAAGGTAATCTTTTTATAGTAAATAATGTCTAAAGTTTTAAAATTAGGAATAACAAGTAATAATAATAAAAAAATTGAAGAGGTAGATTCAATCTCGATTTTAGCTAACAAGGGAATTATTGGTGATAGACATTTTAGTGATTATAATGATCCTTATTGTCAATTATCTTTAATAGAGTCTGAAAATATAGATTATTATAATACTAAATATGGTCTTAATATCGATTATAAAGATTTTAGAAGAAATATAATTACTATAGGCATAAAACTTAATAATTTAATTGGTAAAAGATTGAAAATAGGAAATGCGGAAGTGGAAGTAATTGACCTATGTAGACCATGTAAACATCTTTCAGAAATTTTGAATCAAAATAATATTATTAAAGAATTTTTAAGAAAAGGAGGTATTAGATGTCAAATACTATCTTCTTCCAAAATATCAATAGGAGATAAAATAGAAATCTTAAATTAAAATTTAATTTTCTTTTGACTTATCAATATTAAAATTTTCTAGACCACTTGTAGGTTTTTTTGTATTTTCCTCAATTTCATCAAATTTTGCTCTTTTTTCCATTTCTTTTTGAATTAGTCTTTGTTCTCTTTTGATTTCTTCTTGTTCTCTAAGTTTTTGTTCTCTATCGAATTTTTCTTCCCATTCTCTTATTTTAATATACTCAAGTTCTTTTTCCTTATCTTGCTCTTCTTTCAATATCTTTAATTCTCTATTTTTACGTCTTTGTTCTCTTAAGTCTTTTTGTTTTTGCTCATCCTCTCTAACTTTTAAATCTATATCTTTCCTATTTTGTTCCTCTTCTCTTAATTTTAATAGTTTTTCTTTTTCTCTAAGTTCCTTAGCTACGGCAATTAATTCTTCATCTTTTTTAGTAAGTCTATCACTCTCTAGTTTCTGTTTTTCTTCTTTTAATCTTATTTCTTTTTCCTTAATTCTCAATTCATCTTCACTTAATTTAATCTTATTACTTTCTTTATTAAGTCTTTCCTCCCAAGTTTTTAATTCTTTCTTTTCTTTTAAAAAAGAATTTCTTTCCTCAAGTTTTTGTAATTTTATTGCTTTAATTTTATTTATTTCTTTATTCTTCTTATAGTTAGATAAAGCACTACTTATTGAACTTGTTGTGAAAGTTGCTATTTTAGCAAGTCCAGTAACTTTCTTTTTATTAGTTTTAATTTTTTTTTTCTTTTTAGAATTCATTTTATAATTATGTTTATTTCACAAGAGAAATACTAATTATTCAACAAAAATTTATAAAATTTTAAAAAAAATTTGTTTAGAATGGGTACAACCTGAAAGTGATATAATTATTCTGTTAAAACTTCTTTTTTATATTTTACACCTTTTCTTTTCAGAATTTCTTTTACTTTTTCTGAATATGGTTCTTCTATATGTTCAGTCGTTGGATTAAGCTCAATTCCTGCAGGTGTAATTGTTTGAGGCATTGCGACAAACTGTGAATCCGGGTTATCAACTGTTCTTCTTACTTTCATTCTATAAATACCAAAAAAACCAATCACTGAATGAAAAAAAAATAAGAATATAAAAAAACCGTTTGAGCCAACTATGTCCATAAATATTGAACATAAAAAGGGTCCACTTATTGCACCCAATCCAAATACAAACTGAAGTCCAGCTCCAGCAGCAACAAATTTATCTTTAGATATATAATCATTTGTATGAGCCAAAATTAATGAAAACATTGGCAAACTACAAAATGAAAATAAAATAAAAAAAATATAAAACCAAGTTTTACTAGTCGCAAGTCCTCCAGGCAAATACATCTGTCTAGAAACAAATATTGCTATAATTGAAAATATCGCAGCACCAAAAGTACTAAAAACTATTACTTTTCTTCTATCATACATATCAGATAATTTTCCAATCGGAAATTGAGCTATAGCACCTGAGATTGCTAAAAGAAAAGTTACAATTGAAATTTCTAAGATAGTAAAATTCATGGAGGATGCATAAACAGCTAATAAAGTAAACAACGCAGATTGTATAGTTCCATAAAAAAGAGAACTAATCATGCCAAATGGTGATGCATTATAAAGTTCTTTAAGTCTCATTGCTTTAATACTTTTAAAAGTTGGTGGTTTTTTCTTCGTTAATAGAATTGGTATTAATGCTAATGATGTAAGGACAGAAATTAATATAAAAGGTTGAAAATTTTTAGGTGAACTGAAGTTAAGTAAAAACATTCCAATTCCTAAAGATCCATAAAGCACAACCATATAAATAGATAAAACGCTTCCTCTATTTTTATTGCTTGATCTATCATTTAGCCAGCTCTCTGCTACAGTATAAATACAAACCATACTTATTCCTGTTAAAACTCTTAAAAAAAACCAAATTAATGGGTGAATTATGATTGAATGTATAAGAATCACTAGAGATGCTAATGATGCAAATGCAGCAAAAACTCTAATGTGCCCAACTCTTGAAATAATATTTGGGATTGTTGCTGCACCAATAAAATATCCAACAAAATATCCAGACATCATAAATCCAGTTGATGTCAAACTAAATTCTTCTTGTACAGCTCTGACACCTAAAAGAGAACCTTGAAATCCGTAGGCCATCATAATAAATCCCATTCCTAAAAATAATGCCCACGAATTTTTTAAAACTTTGTCCATAAAACAGCTGTTAGTATTCGCGATGTATTATTAAATCAAGTCTTAATTGTGACAAGTTTAGGAATTTTTAAGTTTTAAAAAGGAGTGAATTGCTATTGTGGATATTATTATAATGCCACCTTGAAGTGTTTCATTAGTCGGTTGTTCATTAATAATTAACCAAACCCAAATTGGACCTATTATAGTTTCTAGTAAAAAAAATAGGTTTACCTCAGCGGCAGGAATAAATCTTGGAGCAATTGTTACTAATACAAAAGGTATTGCCACACATAATATACACATTAAAGGTACAATGATCAGATCCTTCTCTATAAGAGAAAAGTTTTCAATAAAAAATAATGCAAAAGAAGCTACAAATAATTTACCAACCACTGCAGCAGGAACTAAATTTTTTGTTTTTGCTGAACGAATAGTTACAGCACCTACAGCTAAACCAATTGCAGTTATAAAACCCAAAATATCTCCATAGAAATTACCTAATTTTAATGAGTCAAAAAAAATGTAGATAATGGCTAAAAAAGTGATGATAATTGAAATTAATGTTTTTTTATCTGGTGGTTCTTTTAAAAAGATTGCACCCAAAAGAGCTGATAACATGGGCGCTGTTGCAATCATTACCAGGGTATTTGCAACATTAGTGTTCTGAATTGAAACGACAAAAGTAATATTTGTTATACTGAATGTTCCAATATATATAAGACCATGATAACCACTATTGAATAGAATATTAAAAAATTTAAGTTTATAAATTATAAGCATTCCTAAAAAAACTGTAAAAAAAGGAATTATTCCTCTATAAAAAACAAGACCCCAAGTATCAATATTTGAAAGTCTGATAAATAGAGAGTCTGGAGTGATGAACATTACAGCTATAAATGCAAGTAACGAACCTTTTTGTTGATCAGTTAAGTTTTTCAAGTTTTTAGCTCCTTCCAAAAAGTTTTTGCAAGGTTAATATTTGAAAGATCAAAAAAAGTTTTTAATCCAGTTGGTGATGTAACATTAATATCACCGTTTAATTTCTGGTCAATAAAATCAATCCCAGCAAAGAAAATTTTTTCTTTTTTTAAATCTTTTCCCACTAATTTAGAAATTTTATTTTCGATTTTTGTTAGTTTAATCTTTACAGGTTTTGCACCTTTACTAAGATTACTTAAAAAAGATCCTTTTTTAGGTATTCTAGATATAGATCCCATGATTTTACCATTGATAATGAAAACTCTTTTATCTCCTTTACTTATTTTAGATAGAAATTTTTGACATACTATATATTTATGTTTCTTAATATATCTACTAATAAATTTAAAATTAAAATTATTTAATAAATAAATATCGTTTCCACTGTAGCCATGAATTGGTTTTAAAATTATTTTTTTATATTTTTTAAAAAATTTTTTTATCTCATCAATATTTTGTGTAAATATAGTATCAGGCATAAATTTTTGATATTTTGTAGAGTAAAGTTTTTCAGAGATATTTCTTATCGATGTTGGGTCATTAATAATTTTTACTTTATCTTTAATATTTTCAAGAATATAAGTTGAAGAGATATATTCCAAATTAAATGGCGGGTCTTGTCTTATTAATAAAAATTTACATTTTGAAAGATCCAATTTTTCTTTTTTAAGTATTTTAAAAAATTTTTTTTTATTATATTCAATTTTGATAAAAAAACCTTTTGCAATAACTTTTGAATTTATGATTGATAAATCTTTTGGTTCATAATAAAAAATTTTATAATTTTTTTTTTGGATTTCATCAGCCAAAAATATAGTTGTATCTGTTAATGGATTAAGTCTTTTTAGTTGATTACCCTGTATTGCAACAATTTTATTTATCATATAATTCACTTAAATCTTCATTTTGAGAAAATTTACTAATCATATGATCTGCATTTGTTGTTTTATTGTTTATTACATTTTGTAAATGATTCAAAAATAAAGTTTCATTTCTGCCTCTCTTATTGAGAATATCTCTTTTTTCTAATCCTTTTTTAGATATATTTAATAATGTCGACGCCCAATAAAGAAGATCTTTGCCCATTAGTTGAGAGTTAAAACCTTTTTTAGGAGCCTCAAGATAGGAGTTTATAATTTTATCTTTATCCCATTTTGATATTAGATCATAAGTCTCATCTAAATTTCCATATAACAAACCAATATAGAATGCTGGACCTGCACACAGACAATCCCATCCACAAGTATCCATTGACCTAAGTTCAATATATTTTTTTAGCCTATTTTCTGTAAAGATAGTGCTTAAATGAGTTGATAAATCATCTTCATTTGGTGTACGATTTTTAATTTCACTTATTTTACCATTCATAAAATCTTTAAATTTATATTTATTACCTGAAATATATTCCCCCTTTTCCTGAATAAACAAAATTGGAAATTCCATTATAAAATCTGTATATTTTTCGAAATTTAAATTTTCAAAAAAAATTTTAGGTAATCCACCTCTAGCAGTATTTTGCCAAACTTTTGATCTAAAAGACAGATAATTACTTTTCTTTTTTTCAACAATCGATGAGTTTGCAAATAAAGCGATTGAAATTGGAACAATTGAATTTACAACTTTAAATTTCTTAAAAAAATCATTTTCAGAGTCATAATCAATATTTATTTGAGTCCCACAAGTTCTATACATCATGTCCAGACTTAACTCGCCTCCAAGAGGCATATCTTTTGTCATTAATTTATATCTTTGTTTTGGATTATTAGGTATTTCATAAAGTTTAGAAATTGGATCAAAACCAGCACTCACAATACTAATATCTAATTTTTTTGTAACTTGTCTTAATTCAAATAGATAATCTTGAGACTCAGCGCAAGCTTCGTGGATATGATTAAGTTTTTCTCCAGATAGTTCTATCTGATTTCCAGGTTCTAGAGTGATGTTTTTTCCACCTTTAGTTAATCCAATAACATTTTTATTTTCTAAAATTGGACTCCAACCGAATTCTTGAAGAGCAGAAAACATTTCTTTTACTTTTAAATAATCGATTCTCTTATTGTTTAGATTATTGAATAAAAATTTTTCATGCTCTACACCAATTTTAAATTCCTTTTTATTTTTTATACCAGATTTAAAATAATCAATAATTTTATTTTTTGTATTTATCATTAACTTTTAAATAATTGTTTATTTATTAATTTAAAGTAAAGAATATGGTTTTCTTGAAAATATTCTTTTAACCATAGGCTTAAAGAAATCTAACGGAAGAGATTTATAATTTGGATCAAAAGAATTCTGGTCATATTTTTCACAAAAATCAATTGTATCTTGATAATACTCATGTTCTTTATATTCTTCTCTTTTATTCTTATTGCCTCCTAAATGATGAGCATAATAATACATTTGAAATTCACCATGTTTTTCAATGATCCAATGAGTTTTCTTTGTTACATAAGGCTTTAGAATTGAAGCTGCATATTCTGAGTGGTTCATTGGAGCTAACTCATCTCCTATATCATGTAATAAGGCGGCTACAACCATTTCCTCACTTTCACCATTTCTATAAGCTCGTGTAGCGCTTTGAAGTGAGTGTTCAAGTCTTGAAACTTGATAACCCTCTAATGTTTCAGTTAATGTAGTCATAAATTTTATTATTCGATCAGCAGTTTTGCTTGCAAAGTTTTTTTCATGTTTGTCTAAAAAAAGATAATCTTCTTTTGTACCTTTTTTCATTTCTATAAAACTTACTTTTTTCATATTCTAATTATTTGAAGCACTACTTAAAAGTGATAACTGAGTAATTTTATTATCTCCAAGGTCATCGATTGGTTTGACTGGATATTCACCAGTAAAATAATGATCAGTCAATTGAGGATAGTTATCGTTTCTTTTATCAAATCCTATGGCCTTATATAAACCATCGATGGATAAAAAGCTTAAGGATTTTGCTCCAATATACTCACAAATTTCATTATTAGTTTTATTTGCAGCAAGTAATTCTTTTTTCGTAGGTGTATCTACTCCATAAAAATCTGGATATTTAATTTCAGGACAAGCAATTTTCATATGAACCTCTTTTGCCCCAGCGTCATACAACATCTTTATAATTTTATAAGATGTAGTTCCTCTAACAAGGGAGTCATCAATTAAAATTATTTTTTTACCTTTAATGGCTGATTGGTTAGCATTTAACTTTAATTTAACTCCTAGACTTCTGATCTTTTGACTCGGCTCAATAAAAGTTCTTCCTACATAATGATTTCTGATAAGACCTAATTCAAAATTTACTCCAAGATGTTGTGCAAACCCCAAAGCTGCTGCGTTACCAGAGTCAGGCACAGGAACAACTATATCAGCATCAGATTTATTTTCTTTTGCTAATTCAATACCAAGGTTTTTACGATGTTCATATGCACTTATGCCATTTAAAATACTATCTGGCCTAGAAAAATAAATATACTCAAAAACACAAGGCCTTATCTTTTTTAAAGGGAAAGGTTTAATACTTTGAATTTCATCTTTTTCAATTAAAACAATCTCTCCATTTTCAACATCTCTAATATATTTTGCTCCTATGATATCTAAAGCACATGTTTCTGAGGCAAAAACATAACTATTATTAAGTTTCCCAATTACTAATGGCCTAATTCCATATGGATCCCTAACTCCTACTAAAGAAGTTTGAGTCAACATCACTAGTGCATAACCTCCTTGAATTTGAAAAATTGCATCAATGATTTTATCAATAGTTTTATCCCTTTTAGATTTTGCAATTAATTGAACAATAGTTTCAGTATCAGATGTCGTATAAAATATAGCTCCTTCTTTAACTAATTTATTTCTCAAAGATATAGAATTAGTAAGATTACCATTATGCGCAACTCCAACACCCCCTGCATTTGTGTCAGCAAAAAAAGGTTGTATATTCCTTAAACTGTTTTCACCTGTTGTACTATATCTATTATGACCTATAGCATAATTTCCTTTTAGCTTTTTTAAAACTTTTTCTTTATTAAAATTATCACCAACTAAACCAAATCGTTTTTCTGAAAAGTAATGATTACCATCAAAAGTGACTATTCCACATCCCTCCTGACCTCTGTGTTGAAGAGCATGGAGTCCAAGAGCAGTAAGAGCTGAAGCATCTTTAGAATTGCTAATACCAAAAATTCCACACTCTTCTTTTAATTTTGGATCAAAGTTCTTTAATTTTTTCTTTAGAATTTTGGTATGTTTTTTCATCAGGAAATTCTTTTAATAAATAATTACTACCTTTTTTTAAATATGGGAAGACGTATGATTTGTTAGTATTTATTGGCCATTTATCGTGATTATAAACTATATGCACTCCTGAAAATATACAAATTGCAATAATGTAGGACCTGACGAATCCAAAAAAAAATCCAAACAAAGTATCTAAACTTCCTAAACCTGTGTACTTTACAGCTTTGCTTACTCCTTTACTAACAAGTAAAACTAAAAAAACTACAACAATAAAAATACTTAACCCAAGTCCAATATCTAAAAGATATTCATTATCAATTAAATCTTTAACAAGAGGTTTTGCTCTTGGAAAGATGATGAGTGTTATTATGTAAGCTAATAACCATTTAGCCATGGCTAACACACTCAAAACAAATCCCTTTGTATAACATTTAATTAGTGAAAAAATTGTAATAATTAAATAGATAAGGTCTATAATGGATATTAGATTGTAAAAATCTTTAAAAATTTCCATTTTTTTTATTTTCCAAAAGGTTTTACCCGAAGTATTAGCGCTGGAAGTAATGTGAGTACGGAAATCATTGCCAATAACATTGCTATACCAGTGAAAATACCAAAATAAATTGTAGGAATAAATTTAGATAAAACTAATATAGAAAAACCAAA
>MDTD01048362.1_pt1 | contig 11804 bp, 11 predicted proteins | sample 811221 | NCBI WGS metagenome assembly MDTD01 (sample SAMN05326646, study PRJNA326480) | marine metagenome | isolation source: seawater | place: Pacific Ocean: South West | collected 2011
AAAAATATCGTTTACACATCAAGATGTGGTTAATTATTGTAATTTAGCTAAAGATTTTAATGCTATTCATCACGATATCGAAGCCGCTCGACTTCGGTTTCCAAATATCAAAGACATAGTAGTCCCCGGAGCTTTACTACAAATAGCTATAGCGGGTATTTTTGGAAGTCATTTTCCAGGTGATGGTAGTTTAGGATTAACATTTGAGCCGGAGCGTGTAAAGCGGCCAGTCTGTCCCGGAGACGAGCTATTAGTCAAATTAGAACTTGTCCGAAAAAAAGTTGATATGGCAGAATTTAAAATTACTATTGAAGATATGACAGGCTTTCAGGTTAGCGGTGCAAAATCAAGAGTGTTATTGCCTGACGATTTATATCGAAAATGGTGGGAAACCCAAAATAATTAAAGTAGTACCGTAAAAAGTGAAAATAGGGCTCAATATTTTTCCCACTGATAAAGCAATCTCTCCGATTGATTTGGCGAAAGAAGCAGAGATTAGAGGTTTTGAATCACTGTGGTTTCCAGAACATAGTCATATACCAACTAGTAGAGAAACGCCGTGGGGTGGTGACTCCTCGTTGCCTCCTCTTCCGGAAATGTACTGGCGAACGATTGATCAGTTTGTAGCGCTTTCAGCAGTAGCTGCATCTACTACGAAACTAAAAATTGGAACTGGTATTACTCTTGTGGCGCAGAGAGACCCTATTTGGCTTGCCAAAGAGGTAGCAAGTCTAGATTATATTTCTAATGGTCGTCTTCTTTTTGGGGTGGGCTATGGCTGGTGCGTCGAGGAAATGAGAAATCACGGTATTAAATATAATGAAAGAAGGGATATTCTTAGAGAAAAAATTCTGCTAATGAAAGAGCTATGGGAAAAAGAGGAAGCAGAATTTAACGGGAGTATATATGAATTAGAGAAGAGTTGGGCGTGGCCAAAGCCGATTCAAAAACCGCATCCTCCGATCATATTAGGAGGAGCGGTTGGAAAAAAAACAGCTCGACACATCGCTGAGTTTTGTGATGGTTGGATGCCGTTAGGTCGTTATGGGGATATAAAGGAAGGAATTAGCCTGATTCAAGATGCCGCTGCTGAAATTGGGAGAGACTTAAGTAATTTTGAGACAAGTATGTTTTGCGTTACGCCAATTAAAAAAGAGAAAATCTCTGAATTATCAGTGCAAGGTTTAACCAGGGTTATTTTACCTTTGCCACCTGATGGTGAATCTAGCGTCCTGCCCATATTGGACGAGTATTCTGCTCTGATTTAATTATTCCCCATGTAAAAATGGGTCGATCAAAATTATTCTTATTTTTTTCTCCATCAAAACCTATTATGAAGTTTATAGGTTCGCTGGTATAAGCATCAGGTCTGAACACTACTGATTTGAGTCTGCGACAAACAAGCTTGTCAATTTTTTTACTTCCGTCCGTGCTTTCTAATACTCTTGACGATTTTATTTTTCCGTTTCTCTGAACAGATACTCGGCACTTTGTGTAAAATTTTACGGATTTGGATTGGAATTGATTCAATAGTTCAAAGTAGCTAAATTTGTATAAATTTTCTGGCTGTTTGATTCCGATATTTTTGCTTTGATTAACATATTCTATAAATTTTTCATTATTGCCGTGTAGTAGGTGCCAATCTCCTTTTATTCTTAGCGCAATCTTAAGAAGGTTATCGGCGTTTTTTTTCTTAAGCACATCGATAGCTTCTTCAAGGTAGCTTTCTCCGTTTATTCTGAAATTTAGCATTGAGTTTTTTCTTGATAGTTTATCGATTGGATTTGCGCGCCTATCTGTGTATATTTTTTCTTCCGCAATTCCGAAGATAGGCTCACCTTTCCAAAGCAAAAAATGTTGTTCGATTGCAAAATTGATAGCCGATCTTAGCCAGAGAGCCTCTGCTGATATTTTGGGGCATAGCGAAATTGTTTCTTGGTCTAATATATTTCCTAATGTTTCGTCAGCCCGAAGTAGATTTTGATACGGTGCAGTAGATTCATCATAAAAAGCTAAACTTAGATAAGAAAGCGCGCTATTTATTGAGTACTTAATTTTTTGAATGGGATGGACATCTTCTGATCTTAAAATTAAGTTATTGAAAATGTTCTGGTATTTGTAAAAACGTAAGAAATCTTTTTGGATAAGGGTCTGTTTTATCATTGGCGCTAAGGCTTTTATTTGTGTTGAGGAGTATAAACCATAATTTCCTCGCATCATTCTTAGTGCCTCTTCAAAAGATCTATATCCAGTTTCGAATTTGTTATCATAAAAATTTTTGAGGCCAGTAATCAACAGTTTGTTTATCTCTACTGAAAATAAGAAATTATCCTCGGCATGTACTTGCTTATTTAAAGGCTCTCTACTAAACGTAAATAAGTCTGCGGCATCTAAACAGTTTGTTTTTTCTAATGAAAAACTTTTCAAAGAACAGGCTAATAATAATAAAGTTAGGTATCTCATGTCTGGCCTGACTTTTCTTCAAGCTGATTAATTAAGTTAAGATTATCGTTATGCGTTTGTCTGGAAATACTGTAGAAAAACAATAGTGATACGGCTATGAAATAGATAATGGCAAGGCAGATAAGACTTGTTAGAACTAGTTCATTTACTACAGTTTTAGTAATACTTTTCCCAGCGGAATCTTGGGGAAATTCCACGAATCTAAGAATTTGTCCTGCCAGTAGTATCCCAAGACTATTTAGAGCTTTTTGAGTAAAACTGCTTGCGGCGTAATACAGACCTTCTGATCGTTGGAAATTTTTCTTTTGATTGTCTTCAACAATGTCAGCAAACATAGCGGAGAAATAAATTGAAGCCATTATTGCTAGACAAGTTTCTACAAAAGAAAAAATCATTAGTATGGGCAATAAGAATTCAGAATTATTTTCCGGGAACAAATCTAAAAATCTTAAAATAAAAGGTAATGGTGCCACAAAGATACATAATATAACGCACACAATAGCACATCGTTTTTTATCAAATTGTTGTGAGAATTTTGGCGCGATTACTGAGGCTAGGATTGCAGAGAGGAATAAAGGTAACTGCAGAATACCAATTTCCGCCGTGCTTAATTCCCAAAAATGCCGGGTAAAATATATTCCAAGGCTCATGGTAACTCCAGCCGCCATGGCAAAGAATGAAGCAGAGCTAAATAGAGCGATGAATTGTCGATTTGTTATCGCGTCAATAGTATATATTAATATTTGTTTGATAGGTTTTCTTTGAGATGAAGCCTGAGGCAGGTTCGGAATTTCATAGTGAAGACCGATACCACTGCAATAAATTGAAGCTATGATTAAGCAAGAAGCAGTAAAACCGTAGGAACTCCAGCCTTCTAGATAATTTAGGCCTCCTTTTTCTTCGGGCAAAAAAACAAGATATACCAGAGTTGCCATGGTCAGTCCGCCCCACCAACCAAAAAGATACCTTGCAGCGGAAAGTTTCGTTCTATTATCGTAATCTAGAGATAACTCTGGCCCTAAAGCAACTGACGGTACTTCATAAAATGTCATTAAAAATCTGGTTAATATAGTTAAACTAATAAAGTAAATGAATAAACTGTCTTCATCGAGGGCTGGTGGGCTCCATAAAAAATAATAAGCAATACCCGCCGGTAGCCCAAAAATATAAATAAATAGGTGCCGCCGACCCAATTTTGACCTAAAATTATCTGATATTGTTCCTATTAAAGGATCTGTGAAAGCATCGATTATGAGTGCCACTGCCAATCCAAATGAAACTTTTTCAGGGGGAAGACCCATTATCTGACTGTAAAAATAAAGAAGAAGGTAATTGAAGCCGTTGGCTTTTACTCCGAACGCGATAGCTCCGCATCCATAAAATAAAAGGTGATTTTTAAAATTGTCGTTAAAAAGTTTCAAGTGGGGCCGCTCCTTAAAAGAAAAGCTACCTAATTCATTTATGAGAATCCAAATTTCTATGGTTCTAATTGTTTTTTGATGTTACTACTATACGTATGAATCCAGTTGATATCACTAAGTTAGTTACGATGTTACGGATGAAACCGATGTTTTCCCATGAATTCACTGTTGCCTCCATGAGAGAAGCCGCCGATTATGCTGGCACTAAGGCGGTTGCTTTGCCGAATATAGTAAAAGAGAAAATCGAAAATGAAAGCGGCTTAGAAATTTTTAAATTTAGTCCAAAAATTTTGAGCCACAGAAACGCAATTTTATACTTGCATGGAGGAGGTTATTGCATTGGTTCAACTTTATCCCATCGGCCTATAATAGAACGGCTTTGTGTTGAATTTGGCGGGATTGTTTTTTCATTGGACTATAGGCTAGCACCTGAGTATAGGTTCCCAACACCTTTGATGGATTCAACCTTAGCTTATCAGTGGCTTTTATCGCAAGGATATTCTTCGAGTGAATTGGCGATAGTAGGTGATTCAGCAGGAGGCGGCCTAGCCCTTTCAACTCTGATAAATCTGAGAGAAGAGAGTATCCCCTTGCCGACGTGTGGCGTGCTCATTTCTCCTTGGCTAGATTTATCCTCGAGCGGAGATTCAATAATAAGAAATGAAAGGGTTGATCCTGTAATAAGTAAGAAGACACTTTATTATTTTGCTGAAAATTATTTAGATGGAGCATTGCCAACTACTCAGCTGGCGTCGCCACTATTTGCCGAATTAAATGATTTACCTCCTATTCTGTTACAAGTTGGAGATAGGGAAATGTTACTTGATGACTCGATACGATTTAAAGATAAAGCGGCTAATTATAATATTCAGGTAGAGCTAAAAATATGGGAGCGAATGATTCATGTTTGGCATATTTTTGCGCCAATTTTACGAGAGGGTCAGGCAGCAATTATAGAGATTTCGAGTTTTATAAAAAAATATATGAAACTTGAATAGCGAAAATTAAAGTTGACCAGTCGCTTTTGCCGCTAAAATATCTGATTCCTCCTGGAATTGGGGTGTTTCATCCCTTTCTTCTCTTGTATCGATACCTTCTGTTGAACTAGCTTCAACTTGCCATGTCTGGTCACCCCAGTCATTATCTAAAATGCATAGTCTTGTCTTCACGTTATTCGATTCAAATAAATCTAGGGCACTTTTGATTATCGAAATCTGATCGTCTTTATCAAAAGGCCGACCTGAGGAATGTCCTAATGGATAGTTTGTGAATACTGCTCTCGGTGGTTTTCCACTTTGAAATATATCTAGCGCCGACCCGACGCACACTGTAGGTAACATGTTCTCCTCGAGGTATCTAGCAATCAAACACACGGTTTGATGACAGACTGGTCACATTGGAATTAGCAGTGCTATGTCCACCTCTTGTTTTCTAAATTCGGTCAATATTACCGGAGCTAGCTCGCTTAAAACCCGTCTTTGTGAATAAATACCACCCATGCAACTCAGAATTTCATTTGCTACAGATTTAACGTATCCATTTGATTCTAGGAAATTAAGTTGATTAATGGGAAAAATACAATTTGGGTCCTTTCTGGCATTAACTAGGTAATTTTCGGTTATATGAGAAAAATGTATATCCTCGGTTGTCGTTGTCTTTTTAATTTTTCTGATGGACGTATCGTCTTTGTAATGAAACGCTTTTTGACCAACGGAATATGCTCCAGATGTTGAAAGGAGCCCAAGTTTACTTTCCTTAACTGGTAACTTTAAATTGCATTTGCGAACTTCATCCTCAGCTTTGAACCAACGATAAGGTTGATATCCTAAGTTTTGGTATCTTTGTTTTATAACATCTATGTAATCAACAATCATCTTTAAAGCTTACAAGAGCTAAATATGATAGTCTAGAAATAATTTACACGTAAAATAGCTCAAAAAATCGTTAGTAAAAATGCTAATACACTAATTCAATTTCGAAACAGATTTTAGGAGGAGAAATGAGAAATATTACATTAACAAGCTCAGATGGCCATAGTTTTGATGTATTTGAAGCTTTGCCAGAGGGGGAAGCAAAGGGTGGTATCGTAGTTTTGCAAGAAATATTCGGAGTTAATCAACATATTAGAGAAGTTGCCCTTGGATATGCTGAGAAAGGTTACGCGACATTTGCACCAGCGATTTTCGATAGGGTGGAACGAAAGATTGAGTTCGGCTATGAAGATCAAAGTGAATTTGATAAAGGATTAGATATCGCTTTTTCGAAACTTTCAATTAGCGATTCGTTGGTTGATATCCAAACTACCGTAGATGCACTTTCCAAATTCGGCAATGTTGGGGTGGTTGGCTATTGTTTCGGAGGTTTACTGACGTGGTTGTCGGCTTGTAGTGTGTCTGGATTGTCGGCTGCTTCTTGCTACTACGGTGGAGGAATATCCGATAATCTCGACCAAGAAAACAAATGTCCTACGATTATGCACTTTGGTTTGAAAGATCCATATATACCTGTCGAGCAAATTGAAAAAATAAAAGCAAAATTATCTCATCTTGATATTTATACTTATGATTCTGATCATGGATTTAATTGTAACCATAGGGGGAGCTATGATGAGAATAGTGCTAACCTAGCTTTAAGTCGCACCTTAACTTTTTTTGCTGATAAAGTGGGCTCATAAATTTAGAATTTAGAAGCTACCGAGTTGAATAAAAATGATTATTTAAAGTTATTTTTAATCGCAACGGTTTTAGCTTTAGCGTATGGAATTTGGTATTCCTACAGTGTATTTCTAGTTGCATTTGATGAAACTTTCAATTGGTCAAGGTCAACGCTCGCTGCAGGTTTCTCAATTTTTGCATTAGTTCACGGCGTTACTAATCCGATATCGAGTGCTTTGTGCGATAGAATTAACTCGGGTATTTTAGTTATAGCCGGTGGATTTTGTATAAGTATCAGTTTGCTATTTGTAAGTTTTATACAGACTCCCTTTGATTTATTTTTATTTTTTGGAGTCTTCACTGCTGTTTCTGTCAGTATGTGTGGTTGGGGTCCTTCATTGGTACAAGTCCAAAGGAGTTTTAAGCATAACCTAGGATTTGCCATTGGTTTCGTAAGTTCAGGAATTGGGGTTGGGATGGTGCTTGCGGTACCGCTCATTCAACTTTGCATTGACTCTTTTGGCTGGCGTGACTGTTTTAGAATCTTATCAGCTATCACTTTTATAGTAATCATTCCTATTGGGTTATTTTTGACAAAAAACTTTGTCTCTGGTTTGTCCTCGCAATCGTTGAATAATAAAAATCTAAGAACCTCTTCTCTTAATCTTTCTCAAGCATTTAAAACAGGTCAATTTTGGCTGCTGGTTTCCTTATACTTTTTTGGGAGTATGGGAGCTCAAACTTTGCATGTTCACCAAGTCGTTTACCTGGTAGAAAAGGGAATATCACCGATTGTTGGTGCATCGGTTGTAAGCGTGGTTGGCATGTCAAGTATATTTGGTAAATTAGTTGGTGGCTATTTGTCAGATAAGGTCGAGCGCGAAAAAGTTTTTATTACTGGCAACATTATTTTAATTACAGGAATTTTTATACTATATTTTGCAGGAGAAATAGCCTCAGTGCTTTTGGCTTACGTTTTTGCTGTTTGTTTAGGAATAGGCTACTCGTCTACTGCGGCAATAGCCCCAGCTATAATAAGCGATCATTTTGGAGGAAAGCATTTCGGGAAAATTTTAGGAATCGGGTTATTTGGAGGAGCGTCCGGTGCAGCGATTGGTCCTTTTGTTGCGGGAGAATTGTTCGACAATTTTGGAAATTACAAGTTAGCCTTTATTTTTGCGGCAGTTTCAACTTTGATTGCTTTATTATGTTGCACAGTAGTCAAGTTTAATAAATACAAATAAATAATATTATCGGAGAGAATGAGATGGAATTAGATTCAGATATAACTGCAATAGTCACTGGTGGCGCTTCCGGTTTAGGAGCAGCAGTGGTTAGCGCACTCAGAGAAAGACAAGTAAATGTGTCGGTTTTTGATTTAAGTTCAAATAGTTTGGCTCATGATTCGAAAGACACTGATGTTAACTATATTAATTGCGATGTTACCGATCAGGATAGTTGTTTATCGGCATTTAAGTTATCCCGTGATCGTTTTGGGCAAGAGCGAATTTTTATAAATTGCGCTGGAATTAATTTTGCCTCAAAAACCGCGTCCGTTGGTAAGAAGGATAAAATTATTAAAACTTTTCCAATTGACCAATTCATAAAAACAATTAATGTAAATTTGATCGGTACATTTAGATGTGCTTCATTGTCTGCTACTGGAATGCTTGAGCTCCCAGCACTTGGTGCAAGCGAAGAGCGCGGGGTTATAATTAATACAGCTAGCATTGCAGCAACAGATGGACAAATCGGTCAGGCGGCTTATGCCTCCTCAAAAGCAGGGGTTGTTGGTTTAACTCTACCTATTGCGAGGGACTTAATGGATTACGGAATCAGAATCAATACTATCATGCCAGGAATTTTTGACACACCTATGCTGGCGGCTTTGCCTAATAATGTTAGGGATGCTATTGCTGAGGATATTCCGTTTCCCAGAAGACTAGGTGAAACTAAAGAATTCGCAAAGCTTGCACTTAGCATCATTAATAATAGTTATCTAAATGGAGAAAGCATTCGATTGGATGGTGGAGTAAGACTGGCCGCGAAGTAACTAGTTGGTTTGGAGAATTTCTAAAGCATTTGCTCTTAATTCGATTTTTCTTATTTTACCGCTTGAGGTCATAGGAAATTCGTCCACTTTAATTATATGTCTGGGAATTTTGAAGCTAGCTATCTTACCAGTCATTGCATTGATAATAAATTCAGAATCAATTGAACTATCTTTTTCGGTTATTATAAATGCTACTGGAACTTCTGCCATTCTTTCATCTGGGTATCCTACCACCGCAGCATCTTTAATTTCAGCAAATTTTCTTAGATAAACTTCAATTTCTGCGGGTGAAACGTTTTCTCCTCCTACCTTTAGCATGTCTTTGTAGCGGCCCATGAATACGAGCATCCCGTCTTTTCGAATCATGGCCATGTCGCCGCTATGGATCCAACCATTCGCGTCAATTGTTGCCGCGGTCGCTTCAGGTTTTTTCCAGTACTCTTGCATATTTGCATATCCATTTATCAGGAGTTCGCCTGGAACGCCATCAAGTTGATCTTTGCCTGTTTCAGGATCGATAATTTTAAAATGATAGTCGTTCATTGGGTATCCAGAAGCATGTGTACGTTGTTCTCTTGAGTGGGATAAATTTCCAACAGATACGAACGCCCAAGTTTCGCTCATTCCAAATCCACTTATTGTTGGGCAAAATACGTCCTGAACTTCTTCTGCAATAGGAATTGTACTTTCAACTCCGGAAGGAAGAGTCCCGAATCTGACCTGTAATTTTCTCTGGGTCTTTTTTTGAGCGTTTAACAAATCCAGCCAGTGAGCCTCGAAACCATGTAAAATTGTGGCTTTTTTTTCAGAAGCTAGATCTAGAGCACCCTCAGCATCGAAAACATCCATTAAAACTTGACAAGCGCCTGTAAGGACACAAGTCATAGTAATTTCACTGAATCCATAAATATGAAAAAGTGGTAGATAGCTCATATGGATATCATTACAAGTTAAACCAAAAATTTGGGCTCTTTCTGCCACGTTTCTAATGGGAATATGGGAATGAACGACGCCCTTTGGATCACCAGTTGTTCCCGATGTGTAAGCAATCATCATTCTTTTATTTGGATCAACCGCAGCAGCGGTTTTTTTTAAAGTTTCATCTGAGGTTGGATGACCCAGTTCAATAAACTTGTCCCACTCAAGTCCTCCATCTATTAAATTGTTTCCGATAACAACACTATGGTTGAGGTCCGGGTAGTCTGAGCTTCTAAAACTATGTTTCGATAAAGATTCCGTTTTCCCCATGGTAGCAACTAGCATATCTTGATAATTAATTGGACCAGATTCTTCTAATAAAAAAATTATTTTTGAGTTAGATTGCTTTAGGGCATATCCTAAATCATCGGTTCTATATCTGGTATTTAAAGGAACTATGCAGGCGCCTATTTGGATAGCTCCATACATTATAAATATCCATTCCGGCCTATTAGTCATCCAAATGGCAATATTATCTTCGGCATTTATACCTAATGCTAAAAGTGCTTTTGATACTTTATCCACATGATTTTTGAAATCGTTGTAGCTCCATTGATCATCATTATAAATGATCGCTGTTTTTTCCCCGTGTTTTTGGCAGGTTGTGACTAAAGTATCGCCTAATGTTCTTTGTTTGTACCAATCCATATTGAAAAAGTGTAACAGTTTAATTTTTTGGGTAAAGTATCTACTCAATTTTGATTGATATTCTACCAATTGTTTTTTGATCTAAAATTAAGTTCATTGCGTCACTGGCTTCACCAAGTCTAAAAGAGTCGGACACCAAGGGATTTATTTTGCCAGTCAAATATAAGTCAAAAAGTTGATTCATTAACTGATCCATCTTTGGCCTGTATCTTTCCCTATTATCGACTGGACCCCAACCAAAATAAAGCCCCATGTTTAGACCGCAGACGGCGATGTTTTTTACTAATATCAAATTAGCTGGAATAGAGGGAATATTACCGCTTGCGAAACCAATTGGTGCAATTCTACCTTCGGGTTTTAGACATCGAATTGATTCTGTAAATACGTCGCCTCCGATTGGGTCAAAAACAGCGTCTATCCCTTCATTGTTTGTTAGAGTCATGATTTTGCTTTTGAAAGATGCAGGTTTGTTTAAAATCACATGGTCTGCTCCAAAAGCTTCAGCAGACTCGATTTTCTTTGGGTTGCTAACCGCTGCAATCACTCTCACTCCATGCGCTTTTGCGATCTCTACTGCAGCTGACCCGACCCCGCCTGTGGCTCCATGAACTAGAAGGGTTTGGTTTTTCCTTAAATTAAGAAGATGGTTCCATGATAGGGCCGCTAAAGAAGTGGCATATGTATTTGTAAAAGTGATAGCCTTTTCATAGCTTAGTTCATCTGGTATCGGAAATATATTTGCGACATGGGCACATGCGTACTCTGCTAATCCACCATAATCAACTACTGCACAGACTCTTTGCCCTTGAAAAAACTGTTTTTGATCTTTACTAGTGGAAGCTATTTCGCCGGCGATTTCCGTCCCTGGAATAAAGGGAAGAGGAGGTTTGACTTGATATTTTCCTTCAACTACCAAATTAGTGGCAAAACTTAAACCGGCAGCTCTAATCCTTATTAGATATTCTTGTTTTTCTGGTTTTGGAATCGGATGCTCTTTTACTTTTAGGTTTTTAAAGGGTTGCCATTTCTCCACAAGCAATGCTTTCATAAAACAAGTCCGAGTTTGATTTTATTGAATGGACATATAACCAAACATAATTATAAAATTCAACTAAGAATAAAAAACAAGAGTAATTCTCATGTCCACAAATAAAAAGACACAAAAGGGACCTTTAAACGGCTTTAGAGTCATTGAAATGGCTGGCATCGGACCCAACCCCATGTGTGCCATGATGCTGGCTGACATGGGTGCGGAAGTCATAAGAATCGATAGAACAGTTGATGCTGGTTTGGGTATCGCTCTGGAGCGAAAATACAGGGTTTTAGACAGGAGCAGACCTTCAGTTGCCGTTGATTTGAAGAAGCCCAAGGGGGTCGAAACCGTGCTTAAATTAATAGCAAATGCAGACGCGTTAATTGAAGGATTTAGACCTGGCGTAATGGAAAGATTGGGATTAGGGCCTGAGAAATGCATGGAAGTTAATCCTAAACTTGTTTTTGGTAGAGTGACTGGCTGGGGTCAATATGGGTCATTAGCAAAATCTGCTGGTCATGACATAAATTACATATCGCTTGTTGGCGCATGTC
>MDTD01166556.1_pt1 | contig 11804 bp, 13 predicted proteins | sample 811221 | NCBI WGS metagenome assembly MDTD01 (sample SAMN05326646, study PRJNA326480) | marine metagenome | isolation source: seawater | place: Pacific Ocean: South West | collected 2011
CGGATTCTCGATTTCGAGCCCGCCGATCTACCCGCTCGCCAGAGTCTTGCCAGACTTCTGAAGCGAATGGGGCACCCGCAACGATCACTCGTCGAATGGCAGATTCTCCGAAAACTCGACGCGAACCACCATGGTGTCGATATCGAGATCGGCGAAGTGCTCATGCAGCTGGGGCGGTTCGCGGAGGCAAGAGCTTCCCTTTTGCAGGCTCATGAACAGTCGTGTGATCAGCTGGAGCATCTGGGGCCCGATCAGGTCGAACTGATCAGGCTTTCAAGAATGCTGCTGGATGTCCATCTGCCCGAGGAGGCGGTCGTCCTCATGGAAGCGGCCTACGAGGTGGCTCCAGATGATCCCGAGACACTTCGCTTGCTGGCTTTGGCCAGATACAACTCCGGGGATATCCGGGGCGGTGTGACCATCAGTCGACGGATCATTCGGATGGATCCAGGTTGTAGACTCTCCATGCACAACCTTGCGCTTGCGGCACTGCAGCGTGGACGATTTGGAATCTCATGGGAGTGGGTGAGAAGAGGTCTCAGACGACATCCCGGCGACGAGAGCCTTCGGCGAATTCGGCTTCGAATACTCTTCGACGCGACAGCGGGCCGCTTTCACAAGTGGCTTGAGGGATGCTTGACTGAAAAGGCCTGAGGATCAGGGGTACTAGAGCGTGCCGTCCGTGTATGGAAGGATCGCCATGTATCGTGCCCGCTTGATGGCCTTGGCAACTTTTCGTTGATCGTTTGATGTCGTTCCAAGTCGCTTACGGGAATAGATCTTCCCGTTTGGAGTCATGAGCCTTCGGAGCTCATCGACATTCTTGTAATCCACCCAGGTGCGTCCTTTGGGATCAAGTTGCAGGTAGTTGCCACGTCGTGTTCGTCGACCGTTCATTGTTGCCTTCCTATGTCGTCGCGGATACTGGATTCCAGCAGCCCACAGCAGAAGCCTGTCGTGGGCGACGAGCCATGTAGTGTAGCTTCCAGAGGAGGTTTCTCAACTGCCAGGCCATTCCAAGCGCCATGAACACGGTTATCGGGTCGAAAAAGAGGCTTCAGAGCCAGTCCTCGGGTACCGTGCTCCTTATGGCAGTTCCCCTGGTAGGAATCACACCTGACGTCGTTGATGGCCGGATCACGCTTTCCCCGCGATATGCGGATGCGGTCTGCAGGGCCGGAGGGTTGCCAGTGGTTCTGCCGCCGTCTCCGGACAGGGCATCGGACTATCTCGAGATGTGCGATGCGGTGATTCTGTCCGGAGGTTCCGACGTCATCATGGAGGATTGGGGTGTGGCCACGCATCCGGCGGCCAATCCGATCTCCCGTCTTCGACAGGACTTTGAACTGGCGATGCTGTCAGCGGCCGAATCGAAGCCAGATGTTCCGGTACTGGCTATCTGTCTGGGGATGCAGTTGATGGGCATCAGTCATGGCGCTCGATTCAGCCAGCATCTTGCAGACGATCTTCAGACAGCTGGTGACCATCTCGATGACTCGATTCATCTGATCGAGGGCCCCGATCTGAGAGGTGAGGTGACGAGCCATCATCATCAGGCACTGCTCGATGGGGGCAATCTTGAGGTGATAGCCTCGGCTCCCGATGGTGTTGTCGAAGGCATCATGGATCGTGATCGCAGGTTCTACATGGGTGTTCAGTGGCATCCGGAACGCACCAGCGATGAAACACTCGGGATCGGACTGTTCAATCGATTGATAGAGGCCTGTTGAGGGTTCAAGTGCAGGCCTGCTGATCATTGGCACTATCATCTGGCAAGCAGTCGAAGTCCCATTCAGATCATTCAAGCCCCACGCCTATCGCACTCATTCCATGTCGAATTCCCAACAACAAGACCCCAGCGGATCTCCACTTGAGGAGCTGCATCGAATTGATTCGATGAACAACCCGTTGGATCTCGAAGAGTCGAAGCAGGCGGATCGGCCTGGCGCTGCAACCGGCGACCCTCATGGAAGACTCGAACTCGAATATCTTCCATGGGGAGGCGAGACCCCGGAAGGCCAGCCTCTCTGTCGCGTGCTGGCTACCTGCGGTTGGGTTGAACTTGAATATGCCATCATGCGTCGGGGCTGCGGCATGCTCGATCAGCCCAATCGAGGAACCATTGTTCTATCTGGAGCCGACCGTCAGGACCTACTTGAAAGCATGGTGACACAGGGTCTGTCGGGATTATCGACGACTTCAGCGAGAACGTCATTCCTCACCGATCGCAAAGGTCGTGTCCAGGCCGATCTTCTGATTGCAGCCATGGAGGACAGTATTCTGATCGATGTCGACATCAATCAGGCTGATCTTGTTACAACGATTCTTTCCGATCATGTGTTCACCGAAGATGTCGAAGTGCGGAATGCGACCTCGGACTGGTATCGGATTGGATTACACGGTCCCGAAGCGGAATCGCTTCTTGGTTCATTTGGTGAGACACCCGAGTCTCGGCTTGACGCAGCGTCTCTGGACATCGGCGGCATCGCGGCACTGGCAGTCCGGCGGGATCAGGTGGCGGCTCCCGGATTCGATCTTTTTCTTTCCAGATCCGAAGTCCGCACTGCATGGGAGACCATTCGTTCCATAGGTTCAACCAGAGGCATACGAGCGAGGACCGTTGGCTGGTATGCCTTCAATGCCGCGAGAATTGAAGGTGGCACGCCCTTCTTCAACATCGATTTCGCCTCGACCAATCTGCCTCATGAAAGCAGTCTCATCGAATCGAGAGTCAGTTTCACAAAGGGGTGCTATCCGGGTCAGGAGATCGTCGCCAGGATGCAGCATCTCGGTGCGCCCAAGCAAGCTCTGAGGGGACTTCGCATACATGCCGATGCGCTTCCCGTCGCCGGTACCCAGGTCTTCGCTGCTGAAGATGAAACACTGGCGGAGCAGGTCGGGGTCATCACGTCCAGCACGATCAGCCCGTTGTCCGGGGCGGCGCCGATCGCCATAGCCATGTTGAAGAAGCGAGTCGTGGAAACGGGTTCGAAGGTTCGCATCCATGCCGAAGGCATTGCCTGCGAGGCCGTCGTCTGTGATCTGGACAGCCTCGTCTCCATCGGAGAACAGTCGTGAACATGATGCACTCCATGTCCCGTCTGGCACAATCGGGACTCGAGCCCGCCACGGGTTCGGAAATCATGCTTCTCGTTCTTGGCGGCATTCTCACGCTTGTGGTCGGGGTTGGACTCATAGTGTTCTTCATCACAAAGCAGATGAGAGACGAGTGACGACCCTCCTCATGGAGGTGGAACTGGTTCTCGTGTCCATCCGTTAGGATTCCATAGATGACATTGCCAGCACGAATTCATTTGACTGAAGTTGGTCCACGCGACGGACTCCAGAATGAGCCTGAGAATATTTCGGCATCGACCAAGATCGATTTCATCAATCGACTGTCGGAAAGCGGTCTTTCCGAGATCGAGGCGACTGCCTGCGTCAGTCCCAAGTGGGTGCCTCAGCTTGCAGATGCCGTCGAAGTCCTCAAGGGCATCCGAAGGCGGGAAGGCGTGGTCTATTCAGCTCTGGTTCCCAATCTCGAGGGTTGGCAGAGGGCCAGTGACGCCGGTGTCGACAAGATCTCTGTGTTTACGGCGGCCAGTGAGACCTTCAGTCAGAAGAACACGAATGGATCGATCGACGAGACCATCAATCGCTTTGTACCGGTGGTTTCTTCCGCCCATGATGCTGGATGTCCGGTCAGGGCATATGTCAGTTGCATCACGGTTTGTCCATATGAGGGTCGGACTCAACCCTCGCAGGTGGCTTCAGTCGTTCGAAGCCTGCTCGACATCGGCATCGATGAGATCGATCTTGGAGATACGGTGGGTGCGGCCACACCAGCGGACATGGACTCCATTCTGTCTGAGGTGGGCCAGCTGCTGCCGGTCCAGAGTCTTGTGATGCATCTTCATGACACTCGAGGCATGGCGGCAGCCAGTTGCCTCCGGGCCATGCAACTGGGTGTCCACCGATTCGATGCCTCGTGTGGCGGTTTGGGAGGTTGTCCCTATGCACCTGGCGCTTCAGGGAACATGGCAACTGGTGATCTGCTCTATCTGTGCGAGGGCCTTGGTATTGAAACAGGTGTTGATCGTTCGATCATCGTTGACGCCGGGCGGATCATCGAATCTGCCATAGGCAGGCCACTGTCAGGCCGCCTATACCGGACGGAATCGTCGCTGTAGCAGCCACCGGTTTTCTTCAGACAGGGGGGCCCGTCGGTGACGGTGGTGTGTCGTCTTCCCGTGTGAAGGAGGCACCTGGTCCGATCGTGAGGAAATTCTTGCCTCGACGCTTCGATTCGAGCGCCCGCTGATCCGCGACGTGAAGAAGGCCTGCTGGGTCGGAGGCGTCCCAGGGATAGGAGGCCAGACCGCCCGAGACACTCAATGTGCCGGGTGCCTGAAGTCCAAGTCTCGGGAACCGCATGCGTCCGATCTGGGCCTGGAATCGTCTGGCGATCTTCTCCACCGAATCGGGATGCGTGGAACCTGCCGAACGTGGCGCCTCGAGGTCCGCGAACACGACGGCGAACTCGTCTCCGCCGATTCGGCATACCCGATCGCCGTTTCGAATGACCGATCCAAGAAGTCGTATGGTTTCCCGGAGGATGATGTCTCCGGCATCATGTCCGAAGTGATCGTTGAAACTCTTGAAATCATCGATGTCAAAGACCATGACGGTCAACTGTCGTCGCAGGCGTTTCGATTCCTCGATGCTTTCCGAGAGGAAGTGATTCAGATACCGCCGATTCCATGCGCCGGTGAGTTCATCCCGATAGGCCATCTGACGCAAGGTTGATTGCGCGTCTTCGAGCGCGAGCCAGCGAGCCAGCCAGTTGGCCCATGGCCTCAGATCGTCAGCTGCAGTCTGGCCTGCGAAGAGGTGGCCGAATGTCTTTCCGCCGAATCGGACGGGGGTGCTTGTGGGCTTTTCCTGCTCAAGGAGCTGGAGATCTGAAATGCCTGTCTGCTGGGTGATGATGTGGACGGCTCGCTCACGCATCTGCTTCGGTGAATACAACAACGCTTCGACGAGATCGGTGTCCCCGAATCCGCCATCGCTGCTGTCAGGTGTGACTGGAATCCACGATTCCTGATCGAGGGAGGGCTCCGGCAACTGTGGATCGGCGGTTCCTTCCGCGTTTGCGGGTTTCGGTACGGCATCGTTGGGTGTTGCCTGCGCAGGGGTCATCCGCCCATCGAGGAGGTCGAGAATGCTCTTCGTATCGACGGGTCGGGCGACCTGAAAATCAACGTGAGCCTGTATCTCCGAGACCGGTGGTTCATCGACCACGGCGACTATCTGCACGGTGGGATCGAGGCGTCTGATTGAGTCGGCCGCTCGAACCAGATCGACGATGTCATCGAATTTGGCCATGGAGATGAGGATGGCTTCGATTGGACTGGAGGCGGGTGCAACGGCAACTTCCCCAAGTGCCTCGAACACGTTGGCAACCACCTGTGGACCATCACCGTCCGATTGGAACATCGTTCCTATGGACAGCAGTCGACGCCGGCTTGATCGACTGGAGGGTGCCCTGGTCATGGTTGGTCCGGCTCTTCAGTGGGTGCACCGAAGTCCTTCTGTTCCTGCAGCAGCATGGCGACTTCTTCGCGGGAGAGCGGTTCCGGTGAGAATTGCTCGTCTCCGGGATGAAAGACCAGAGCGGGTGGATTGTCCGTTGCCTGTGTAACAGATGTGAGCTCTTCGCCTTGGATCTGGGCAGCGGCACGTGCAGCATCGTTGAGGGGTTCCAGAGAATGGTTCTGCGCCGACCAGATGGGGATGTCTGGAACATGTCTGTTCATGGCGGTTCGCATGGCGTCAACGTCATCGACTTCCGGATGTGAAAGGATGACCAGACCAGGTGTCAGGCCGGAGTAGGTCTGCCATGCAGCGCGGAGTTGCAGTTCCCTTCTGGCGAGGCAGGCCTCGGCCATTGCCATCCGCGGATCATGTTCGATGCGTGGGGACCAGCCCTGTTCGGACAAGACGGCATGCAGCCTTGAATCGACTTGACGATCCATGGGCGCGAGTACGACGCATGTCAACATGTCACCGAGTGGTTCGCTCATCTCTTCTTTCAACCGATGTAATGCAGGATCAGAGGGCCGCCTGCAGGGTCATGTCAGTCCACTCCTCGTGTCTCAAGTGTATCCCAGCCCTGCCTGAGAGCCACCGAAAGACTTGGATTCAGCATCATTAGAGACTGGAAATCCATGTGAAGAGTGGACTATTCCCACTCCTGAGTACGACAGGGGTGTCCATTCAACGTTTCAGAAGGACGGAAACCACGGTTTCAGCCGCTTCTGGGCGAGCCTGACGTATCAAGGCCTCGGACATCGCCTTCAAGGAATCGGAGTCTTGAAAGGTGTTCAGCAACAGCTGGCCGACATCTCTGGCGGTGGCCTCGTCATCGCGATCCTGCACGATGTGGCTTCCACCCGCTTCCACAAGCGGTTCAGCATTATGTACCTGGTGCTGGTCACGATGATGCGGGTACGGCAGGAATATGGCGGGTACCGCATTAGCCTGGATCTCCGCGACGGAGTTGGCGCCTGCTCTGGAAACGGTCAGTGACGCTGCTCCCCAGGCAAGCCCCATGTCGTGCATGAAAGGCCGCACCTCCGCCTTGATTCCTGCAGATGCGTAGAGTTGCTGCAATTCTTCCTGCGATTGCTGGCCACTGAGATGAATCACTTGAAATTGCCGCATCGGTTCCGGGAATTCCTCAATGAGACGGGACATCAGTCGGTTGAGGCTTGATGCCCCCTGTGATGCACCGGTGATCAGCAGCGTCGGTCGATCAGGATCCAGTCCGAGTTCTAGTCGACAGTGAGACTTCGAGCCCGATGCCATGGCGGCGGAACGGATTGGAAGGCCCGTTGTCATGGAGGCGAATCCAGTTTGAACCGTATCGACCGCACTCAGGACAACATCGGCTTTTCTCGCGATCTGTCGATTGGCCTTGCCCGGGATGCGATCCAGATTGAGGAGAACGATCCTCCCGTCGAATCCCTTGATTCCCCCGGACCTTCTCGCCTTGAGGATGCCCGGCATAACGGATGCCGCAACGAAGCCTCCAAGTGCGAGGACCCCGTCGAATTTCTGCGTCTTCATCAATTCGAGAACATCCGTGGTGCAGTGTCTGATTCCACGGAGGCACCTCCAAAGTCCTAGTGGTCTCGTGCTGAAAGGTCGAGCAGGCATGCTCTGAAACGAGACGCATCCGCCTTCGAGCATCGATCGATCGATGGCTCGTTCGGAGCACAGCACATGGCATCTTCCACCGATGCTGGCGATGGATTCCGCAATGGCCAGCCCGGGGCTGATGTGTCCGCCCGATCCGCCACCGATGATCAATATGTTCGGGCCTTGATCGATCTGGTTCGAGATGCTCGTCATGCTGGGACCGGCTGCATTGACACAGGTGACCGCTCAAACTCGTTCATGTTCGAACGGTCGATGGCGGCCAGCAGACCTATGAAGAAGCCCATCATGAGCCAGCCGGTGCCGCCGGAGGAAAGTAGAGGCAATGCGATGCCCTTGGTTGGCGCCAGACCGGTGACGACCATGAGATTCACGATGGCCTGTACCGAAATGGTGAGGAGTATTCCGAATGCGAGCAGGCGATGAAAGACCCTCGTCGTCCCAAGCAAGATCTTCATTCCAGCCCAGATGAGTGCCATGTACAGGAGCACGACGATCAGACAGCCGGCCATTCCCAGTTCCTCGCAGATGATGGAGAACAGGAAATCGGTGGTGTCTTCGGGCAGATATCCGAATTTCTGAACACCATTCCCAAGTCCATGGCCGGTGAGTCCACCCCCCGAGATGGCCGACATCGATTGCAGCACGTGGTAGCCGATGCCACGTGGATCCGCATATGGATCCATGAACGCCCTCAATCTATCCAGGCGATAGGGATCAGCGAAGAGTGCCGCGACGATGGCGGCACACGCAAACGGCAATGGAAGGATCGCGTGCTTGACCCTGCAGCCACCGGCGACCAGCATGACCATCCCCACAAGTACGACGACCAGAGCTGTCCCCAGATCCTCAATGCCGATCAAGCCGCCGATCAGGAACACGATGACGGCGCCCGGGAGCAGGCCGGTTCGAAACCTTTCCAGATTCCGAGCCCGGAACGCACATTGCCAGGCGAGAAAGAGAACCAGGCTCCACTTGGCTACTTCACTTGGCTGAAAGCCGATTGGACCGATGTCGATCCATCTCTTCGACCCATGAACTTCCCGTCCGATGCCAGGGATCTGCACGGCTATCAACAGGAGGATCGAAATACCCAGCAGAGCCATTGGCAACCAGCCACCGGATGGGGGTTCAAGTCGATTCAAGGGCATCAACATGCCGGCGATGAGGGCCAGCAGGGCGAGCAGGGCCAGAATGGTCGTCCTGCTCATCAGCATGCCTGAGAGCACGGCTGGATTTTCCCGTCCAACAGTAAGCCCTGCTGAGTGTACGGCGATTGCCCCAAGCACCAGCAGGCCTGTAACGATCAAAAGCAATGCCTGCCAAGGCCGCATCATGCCTACAACATCGGTTCAGGGCCTGCTCTGGCTGGAGAACCATGTGAATTGGCCCTCTCGTTCAACTGTCATTGCACGGTGTTCACTCGAGCTTGTGACCGGGCGAAACTGGTTTTCACGGCAGCGTCACTCGGGGTGCTCAGGGAGACCTCTTTCGAGCTGGAAACAGGCTTCAGGGCCTGAGTCTTCTGGGCTGTTTCCAGAGAACGTGAGGCCTCGCAACCCATCAGGCTGGTGAGGGTGGTAGTCGTCAGGATGATGAGGAGGTATTTCATGCAAGAGGCTCTATCGGCGGCATCCTAGCGTCGAGTTTGAGAGTTCGTTGGATGTCCGCCTCTTCTCCACTGAGACGGCTCAAATGGGGGTTCTTGCGGGTTCTGTGGTCTGAATTCAAGGTTCTCTTCAAGGAAGAACCCTCTACGAATAGACGCCCAGCGGGGTTCTCGGAAATATAGCTCGATCATCCCTTCTGCCCATGCTGCGAGTTCATGAAGTCCAGGTTTCGATGGTCAGCCCAAGGGCGGTACCATGACGGGTTCGATGATCGATCTCACCATCAATCAGGGCAGCCACGGGCCAGCGGTCTATCTGAGGACATTTGGTTGTCAGATGAACGAACTGGACAGTGAGTTGGTCCGCGGCCATCTCAAGGCTTTGGGATACCGGTTCACGGATTCCCGTGACGAGGCTGAAGTGGTGCTCTTCAACACGTGTTCGGTCCGCGAACAGGCGGAGAACAAGGTCTGGAGCCGACTTGGACAGTTGGGGCAGGAGAAAGCGGATGGTCGACGGGTGATCGTCGGTGTCATGGGCTGCATGGCCGAGCGTGAAGGCATGGATCTGATGAAGCGGATGCCGCAGGTCGATCTCATGTGTGGTCCGGGTGAATTGGATCGACTGCCGATGCTCATCGACAACGCGATGCATGAGGATGTCATCGAGTCTTCCGGTCGGGTCGCCTTGCAGGGCAACCGATCGAGGCGATCGACCACTTTGGCGGCAGCTGAGGACGGACTCGAGCAGTTGGATCTGTCACGAGCCTTTGATCCGAATCTTGGCGAATCCGGTGGCCGGACGGCTCACGTGCGAATCACACGTGGTTGCAACAAGTTCTGCACCTACTGCGTCGTTCCCCATACCCGGGGTGCCGAGGTGCATAGGCCCCCTGGCGACATCATCGAGGAATGCCGAAGACTCGCTGATCAGGGGGTTCTCGAGATCACCCTGCTCGGGCAGACGGTCAATCATTACGTCTACGTGCATGGCGCCGCCGTTGGATCAGACGGCATTGAGAAACCTCAGGTTGGACCGGGTCTGGCAGCCTTTCGTAGGCCCGATCGAGGGGCCGCGGGGCAACGCGTGACGACCTTCGCTGATTTGCTGCAAGGCATTCACGACGCGGTTCCGTCCATCAAACGTCTCAGATTCGTCACGAGCTATCCAAGGGATTTTGGTGATGACATCCTGTCCGTGATGCGGGATTGTCCACGTATCTGTCGTTACCTGCATGTTCCTGTTCAGTCGGGATCAGATCGCATTCTCAAGCTGATGAATCGAGGGTACACGGTCGAGCAGTACGAAGACTTCATTGAGCGTGCCATCTCACATCTTCCGGATGTTTCCATCGCAGGGGACATCATCGTCGGTTTTCCAACCGAAACAGAGGAGGATTTTCAGATGACCTGCGAGCTCATCGATCGCATCCCCTTCAAGAACAACTTCATCTTCCGGTACTCACCTCGGCCTGGCACGACCGCCATCGACCGCTTCGAGGATGACGTTCCCGAGGAGATCAAGAAGCGTCGACTGAACGAGCTGCTTGAGATTCAGGGCAAAGTCAGCGAACGCGTGCATGCCGGCTGGGTCGGCAGGCAGGTCGACGTTTTCGTGGAGAAGGAAGGCCAGACGGCCACTGGGAACTCTGGTCGGGTGCAACTGGGCTGGCAGCAGCCCAGAGTTCAGGTTTCCGGTCGAACTCAGGGTGATCTGATCACTGTCTTCGATCTACCGGAGGGCTTTGCGGCTGAGGAAGCCATTGGCCAGATTTTGCCGGTTGAGATCCAATCAGCAGGTCCAAGGTTGCTCAGAGGGAATCTTGTCTGCAGCGAACCATCCATCACCTGATTCGTACAGATTGAGATGGGGGGGGAAACGCCTAAAAAGCCCCTTTTAGAGGCTTTAAAGAATGATTTTGGAGGATTTACCCCATCTCATTCGTCTGGAGGCCATTTGTAGGGCTTATTTGGGTCGTCAGAAGTGGACGATTTGGACCTCCAAATGGGGGGCTGGAATGTTGGAAGTACTGCACATTCCTGCATTTGGAGGGTTGATATGCTTGACTCTCACCCCGTGGACGGTATGTTCGGCAAGGTGGCTCGTATCTCTGGGAAGGGGTAGAGCCAAGCGAGATCCCATGCGGCGGTCTGATCAAGGGCTCATTCCCTTGCAACCAAACAGTTTGAGTTTGGTGAGAATGAGGACTTTTTCAGCGGTTAGCGGGATACGGACTTGGAAAGTATGCGTAAGGTCAGAAGTTACCGGCCCATCGCTTGATTGAGGAATGACACACAAGGGCGACAAACCCTTTAAACAGAGTTACTTAGTTTCTTTTACGAAAGCTCCCTAGCCCGTTTGGGCCAACCGATCGGAATCTCGGTTCAAGCGGGTAAAACCAACGTGAGGTGGGGGCTAGATCTAGATCTCGTTACAGAGAAGAGAAAGGTTTCGAACAATGAATGTGAAGCAAGCTTCAGTATTCGCAGGAACAGTCGCGGCACTCGCCATGGCTGGTACAGCAACCGCTGCCTTCCAGGGCATCGGTGCATCAGTTGCCAACGTTGGTGCTGATGGAACCACCTTCCGCATCTACGCGATGATGGATGCAGGTGATCGTCTTGACGCTGTTGCTGGTAACTCCAGCCAGGGTCTTTCGATGACCTCAGACGGTGGTTTCTATCAGAACAGTAATGGTGGTCCAACCTCCAAGGAAATCAACAGCAACTTCTTCGCCTTCGTCCCAAGCCTCGAGTGGGACAGCTACGTCACCGTTGGTGCCCTCTATCAGGACGGTACTCCCTTCGGTGAAAACGCTCTGAACACAGTCGGCATCGACTGGGCAGATTTCGAAGCTGGCGGCGACCTTGAGACGGATAACGGCACCTGGTTCGTTACTCCCGACAAGGAGCAGGGTGAAGCCATCGATCACGGTGGAGACATCGGCTACGGCGTTCTGATCGCACAGGTAACCAC
>MDTD01146345.1_pt1 | contig 11802 bp, 10 predicted proteins | sample 811221 | NCBI WGS metagenome assembly MDTD01 (sample SAMN05326646, study PRJNA326480) | marine metagenome | isolation source: seawater | place: Pacific Ocean: South West | collected 2011
CCTGCTCAATGTTCAAGACTTTTATTGGTCATCTTCAAGCGTGACTCTTGCAGGTATAGGTGTAGCGAAACGTTTAACGATTCCTCGCAATCAAGACACGAAAGTAGAAAGCCATTTACTTGATGAGATCACACTTGATCAGAATAATTCCGAAACCTCCTTATCTGAGGGAGACCTCTGTGCCTTTGCTGCTTTCCCATTTGACCCAAGCAAACCCGCCGAGATGATTATTCCGTCGCTGCTGATAAAAAAAAGCTCCACAGGTGAAACAAAACTTATCTACACTGGCAATGAAGATAAAACAAAAGAAGTACTCCTTCACGAAATAAGCCAAATCAGTACGCCAGAATCACACGCAAGCCAATCCAATATCAATATTGACTCTCCAATACCACCGGAAGTATGGCGAGATGAAAAGATAACCGAAATTAAAGAACACATAAAAAATGGCTCTGTCAAAAAAGTTGTTTTAGCCAGGGAACTCGTACTTTCGGCAGAAAAGGATTTCCAAATCAGCAGCATTCTAGAGAGGCTGAGCATGCAGAATAAATCATCAATGATTTTCAATATTGATGGATTCCTCGGAGCATCTCCCGAATTGCTTATTAAAAGAAGTGGGAATTCTGTTATGTCCCACCCGCTTGCTGGTACGGCACCTAAATCAGACGATGCAGATTTGGATCAAACATCTAGGCAAAAATTATTAGACTCAACCAAAGATGCATATGAGCACAAAGTAACCATTGAGTGGTTGCTTAACGAGCTTTTACCGTTCTGTTCATACGTAGATGCTGACCCAGAACCAAAAATTGTCAGCCTTGAACACGTCCACCATCTAGGAACAAAGGTGGCAGGCCAATTATCAAGCCCACCGAGTTCAATCCTTGAACTTGTAAACGCTCTTCATCCAACCCCTGCAGTAGGTGGAGATCCCCAAACTGAGGCATTAACCATTATTAAAAGAGTTGAAGGCATTGACCGCAGACGCTATGCCGGACCTGTGGGGTGGGTAGCAGCAGATGGAGATGGCGAATTTGCAGTCGGAATACGGTCAGCTGAAGTGAAGGCAAACACGGCTCGCCTTTTCGCAGGAGTGGGACTGGTTGAAGATAGTGATCCTCAATCCGAACTAGAAGAAACAGAAGCAAAGTTCAAAACAATGCTCAATACTTTTCTTTCAGCGACGTAAATGTGGCGTCTCTAGTTTCCAATTAAGAAGTTTTTGTTCTACCTTTAACCAATAGCCATAACTCATGCGACCAGTGGTCGTGAGAAAGGAAGCCATGGATTTGGGGTTAACAGGAAAAAAAGTTGTTATAACTGGGGGTTCGCGAGGAATAGGTCGAGCTATTGCAACAAAAATGCTTGAAGAAGGAGCATCCGTAGCAATATGTGCAAGAGGTCAAGAAGGAGTCAATGAGGCACTTGCAGCTCTTGAAGGTAAAGGAACAATTATCGGTGCAGCCGTTGATGCAAGCAATGGTGAAGAGTTAGAGAACTGGCTTAAAAGCTCAGCTGAAGAACTAGGAGGAATAGATATCCTCATCAACAATGCATCAGGTGGTGGCGGAGGCCAAACTGACGAAAAGTTTGACGCAAATTACAACGTTGACCTCATGGGACTCGTACGGGGTGTCAGAGCTACTGAAGATCTTCTTGCGGCCTCAGGTGAGGGAGCCGTTCTTACCATTAGCTCAACTGCGGCTTTAGAACATTTCGGGCCAGGACCTACAAGCTACAGTGCACTCAAAGCAGCCGCTACCGTATATGCAGCAGGCCTAGCCCAAACACTTGCAGCAAAGGGCATCAGAGTTAACACCATAGCGCCGGGACCCATCTTCTTTGAAGATGGACCATGGGATAAAATTAAACAAGGGATGCCAGAGTTTTACGAAAACACAGTCAAAGACCAACCAAGCGGACGAATGGGCTCAGCAGAAGAGGTAGCAAACGTAGCTGCTTTCCTCTGCAGTCCAGCAGCTTCATGGGTAACTGGGGCGAATATCGTAGTGGACGGCGGTTACACGAAGAGAATCGAATTCTAGGAGCAAAAAATGCCTGAAGATAAGCCTGAGAGAGTAGACGCGTACCTCGTAGCTGGTGGAAGATTTCACGACATTGACTATGCAAGGCTTGAGTTACTTAAGCTCCTTAGCGAGCACCCCTATATACGCGTCAAAGTAGGGTCTGATTATGAAGACACAGCGTCAATAACCTCAGCATCAATGCTCATCTCCTACACATGCGATATTCGACCCTCCGAGAATGCACAAATAGGCATCCGAGATTGGGTTAATGATGGAGGAAGATGGCTAGCGCTCCACGGAACAAATTCTGCATTAGATTTTGATCCTCCTAACCCGGTAGGCTCTCCAAGATGTTTCCCGATCTGGGCGGAACTATTGGGAAGCCAGTTTATCTCACACCCTCCAATAGCTCCGTTTCCAGTTCAGCTCGCAGATCCAGATCACTGGTTAGTTGAAGGAATAGAGCCTTTTGAAACAGATGATGAACTTTATTTATGCGAATATCACGATAGGGATAGCTTGCATCCGCTTATGCAAACAGAATGGCAAGGCGAAACGCCAGGCTTCGTTGATTCAGACTGGACAGACTGTGACCCAGTTCATCTGATCATGTACCTCAAATCTCATGGGAATGGAAAGATTCTTTACAATAACCTCGGACACTGCCGAGGGCACTGGGACATGACTGAAGCCGTGAAGTATTACCCTCAAATCGAAAGGTGCTCATGGGAGATACCTCAATACCATGAACTATTACGCAGGGGAATACGGTGGGCATTAGGCGAAGAAGGTTAACTTCGATTAGTGATCGACCGATATCAAGATAAACTACAAGATAAGAACTGAACGGAGTTTCAATGGCTACCAAAGAACAAACAAAGATTTCAAAAGAAGTCCTCTTTGATCTGCACCGCCGGATGGTAAGAATCCGACTGCTCGAAGAAGCAGCAGGGCAACTAGCATCAGAAGCTCGAATACCCGGCTTTATCCACCTATATGTTGGCGAAGAAGCGGTAGCCGCAGGAGGATGCGTAGCACTTAAAGACGAAGATCAAATCTCCTCCACTCACCGAGGTCATGGACATTTGGTAGCTAAAGGCGGCGAATTTAAACCAATGATGGCAGAGTTCATGGGCAAAGCAACCGGTTATTGTAAAGGAAAAGGCGGATCCATGCACATATCTGACCTTGACCTAGGAATGCTAGGCGCAAACGGAATCGTAGGAGCCGGCGTACCTATTGCTGTAGGAGCAGCTTTCGCAAATAAATACAGAAATAACGGACTTGTTACTATGTCATTCTTCGGAGATGGATCCACCAATATTGGTGCATTCCACGAAGCAGCCAACATGGCCTGCGCCCTGCACCTTCCAATAGTCTTCATGTGCGAAAACAATGAGTACGCAGAATACACAGCGCGTGAGAGAGTTATGGCAATTACTGATGTTGCTGATAGAGCTGCAGCTTATGGAATGCCTGGAGTCATAGTCGATGGAATGGACGTAGTTGCTGTATACGAAGCTGCACGAGTCGCTGTTGCCAGAGCTCGCAACGGAGAAGGTCCGTCAATGATCGAATGTAAAACCTACAGATACTATGACCACGCAGGAGTCAGCGGATTGGGAAGAACATACCGATCGGATGAGGAAGTCCAAGAATGGATGGAACGAGACCCAATCAAACTCTTTGAAGCCCAGCTTGCAAAAGCAAAAGTAATGAGCGAAGAAGAAGCCAAAGAAATCCATGCTGGTATACAGGCAGAGATTGATGAAGCAATAGAATTCGCTGAAAACAGTCCTCTTCCTGATCCGGAAGTAGACATGCTAACAGACGTGTACACGGAGGTATCATAAAATGGCAGTGACAGAGACAGAACAACGCATCATTAGATACAACGATGCCTTCAACGAAACCCTCGCAGAACTTCTACGCGAAGACCCAGATATATTCATAGCCGGCGAAGATGTTGGACGATACGGGGGTGTCTTTCAATCATTCGCAAACCTAAATGCAGAATTCGGGGACGAACGAGTTGTAGATACACCTATTGCAGAACAAGCAATCATAGGTCTGGGAATAGGAGCTGCAGCCGTAGGACTCCGACCCATCGTCGATCTCATGTTTATGGACTTTGTCATGGTATCAATGGACCAGATAGCAAACCAAGCTGCAAAAATGAAATACATGTTTGGTGGTAAGGCAAAGCTACCACTAACTATTACGACTACAGGTGGAGCCGGATTAGGTGCAGCAGCGCAGCACAGCCAAAGCCTTGAAGCATGGCTCATTCACGTACCAGGGCTAAAAGTTGTCTACCCATCCAACCCATATGATCTCAAAGGCCTATTAGTATCATGTGTTCGCGACGATAACCCAACAATATTTACGCTTCACAAAGCCATGTTGGGTTCAAAAGGTCACGTACCTGAGGGGCTCTATGAAATACCACTAGGGGAAGCGAATGTCGTGCGAGAAGGAACCGATGCGACCATAGTAGCGATTGGGAAAATGGTTTCCGAAGCTGAGAAGGCAGCTTCTACTCTTGCAGAAGAGGGAATTGAGGTGGAGATCATTGACCCTCGAACGCTACTTCCCTTTGATATGGATACCGTTATCCAATCGGCCAAGAAAACTAACAGGATCGTCATTGTGCATGAAGCTGTTAAAAATGGTGGCATAGGGGCAGAAATTTCAGCCCAGATCCAAGAGCAAGCATTTGATTATCTCGATGCTCCTGTTACAAGAGTTGCTGCACCCTTCGCACCAGTTCCCTTTAGCCCGGCTTTGGAGCAGTCGTATGTACCTAACGCTGAAAGCATTGCAAAAGGCGTAAGAGACGTTCTTCATAGAAATATTTAAAACACATCGTGGCAACCGTTGGGATTATTGCAAGCCCATCCGCAGGAAAAGATGTGCGAAGGCTTGTAGGGCATGCCGGCTCAACCGGCGACGTTGATAAGATCGCTGTCATTCGGCGCGCAGCTTTGGGAATCATTGAATCAAATGTAGACCGGCTCCTGTACCTTGATGACACCCGACATCTCATTCAACGCGCTCTCGAAGGAATCCCGCATGGAAATGTACAGGTTGAAGCAATCAATCAAGCTGTTATGGGAACTGGTAGAGATTCAGAAAAAGCTGCAAGGGCCCTAAAAAAAGAGGGTGCAGGAGCCGTCATTGTCTTCGGTGGTGATGGAACCAACAGAGACGTTGCTAAAGGTTGGCTTGATATTCCACTGCTGCCACTATCTGTAGGAACAAACAACGTCTTCCCATTCAACGTGGAAGCAACTGTTGGAGGTATAGCGGCAGGCCTTGTAGCAAAGGGAATAGTGCCCTTTGATGAAGTAGCAGAGCAAGCCAAGGTAATAAATGTTGAATACGATAATGCTGAAACCGACCTCGCACTGGTTGACCTAGTGCTGGTTACAGGCGATTTTATAGGAAGTAGAGCAATCTGGGATGTAAGTAACCTCCAAGAAGGAATATTCGCTATTGCCGAATCCGCTACTGTAGGGCTTTCATCAATAGCAGCAACACTTGAGATAATAAAGCGAAATGAAAATGCAGCAATACATGTCATAATGGGGGAGGGGAATACTGCAGTGAGAGCTCCTATCGCTCCAGGCACATATGAGACAATTCCAGTGAAAGAATACAAAAGAGTAAATCTCGAAGAGAGAGTAACCATGAAAGGTCCTGGTGTTCTAGCTTTCGATGGTGAACGGGACCGAGTGTTACAAGAGGATGAAACGATAGTTGTGTCAGTATCAAAAGAAGGTCCTTGGGTTATAAATACTCATAGAGCGCTGGATTTGGCTAACATAAAGAAACACTTCATTAGTTTCACTTAGGAGAGCCATGGCCACAAGAATCCTTATGCCAAAACTTGGACTCACCATGACTGAGGGGACTATCACAGAGTGGGTCGTTGACGCTGGAGAAAAAGTTGAAAAAGGCAGCGTTGTCATGCTCATTGAGACTGACAAGGTGGAGGCAGAGGTTGAAGCCGATGCTGACGGCATCGTTCAATACGTGGCAAACGTCGGAGATACTCTCGAACCCGGAGAAGTCGTTGGATGGCTTCTTGCAGAGGAAGAGAAGACCGAAGAAGAAAACGAAGAAGAGCCTCCAGTTGAAGAAACAGTTCAAGAAACAGTTGAGGAGCAAATCCCATCAAACCACGAGATTGACACTAGTGAACCTGAGCTGAGCGAGAGGCAGAATGTTGAAGAAAGCGTTCCGCAGCAAGAGTCTGAAGAATCGCAGAGTTCTGACCGGTTACTAGCTTCCCCGAATGCCAAGCGTGTCGCTAAGGAAAAGGGAATTGACCTTCAACAAGTTCCGGGATCAGGTCCGAGCGGACGAATAACTTCTGAAGATGTTAATGCAATACAAGGTTCCGTGCCTGCTTCAAGTAATGGTCGAATACTGGCGTCCCCTAATGCAAAACGTGTAGCTAAAGAAAAAGGGATAGATCTTAAGACCTTAATCGGAACAGGGCCAGGGGGAAGAATCACCTCAGAAGATGTAATCGCGGCACCCAACTTAGAAGTGCAAGCACCTTCAGGGGAGCCAGAAGTAGAAACGGTAACGCAAGAAGTAGCTGCCCAAACCACAGCTCCTTTCGCTGCGAGGAGAACTGCAGAACAACTTGGTGTAGACCTCACACAAGTTAAAGCATCTGGGCCGGGAGGAAGGGTAACGAAACAAGATGTTTTCGCTTACAGCAGAACGCATGGCACACAAAAATTAACACCAACACGAGCCAAATCGCCTACTGAACTAGACGGGAGCAGAACGCCAATAAAGGGAATGAGAGCAATCATCTCAGATCGCATGCAGTCTTCACTACAAGAAATGGCTCAACTTACTCTAACCATGGATGTAAATATGGGTCGAGTAGTTGAGTTGCGCGAACAATTGAAGGATATCGGGTCTGAAGAACTAGGAGCAGTTCCCGGCTATACCGATTTTGTTATAGCTGCTGTAGCACAGGCCCTCGTCCTGCACCCTGCAGCAAATAGCCAAATTGATGGCAACGATATCGTTGAACTAAACCAGATTAATGTCGGAATGGCAGTAGCAGTACCCGACGGGTTAGTCGTCCCAGTCGTTCATGGAGCTGACCAACTAGAACTTGCAGAGATAGCTATGGAAACAAGCCGACTCGCAGAAGCAGCTAGAAACAAGAAGCTATCTCTAGCCGAGATGGAAGGCGGAACTTTCTCAGTCACAGCGCTTGGAATGTATGGTGTTGATGCATTTACACCAATAATAAATCCACCAAATTCGGGAATACTGGGCGTGGGAAGAATCCGAGATGACGTTGATTGGGATGGCGATACCCCTGTCAAAGTAAAGCGCATGACTATCAGCCTCACTTGGGACCACAGAGTATTAGATGGAGCTCCTGCCGCAGAATTCGGTGCAACTATTAAAAGCTTCCTAGAGCAACCTCTTAGATTACTTGCTTAACGAAGCGGCTCATGTCCCGCTTAAAGCTTGAATTATGGGAGCCACATCATCTATTGCTGCTCCACCGAAGGTAATGTAATTGATTCCAAATTCCTCACGACGCTGCTGGATTTTCTCGATTACCTCACCGGTTTGGCCTATTAGACAATGTGGGTGATTCAGTATTTCAGATGACGATAAATTAAAGAGTTTTGCGAATTCATTTGCAACAACATCGCTATGATCGGTCACCACAGTGAAATAAGCCGCTATTTCAATCTCTATTTCTGAGAATCGATCACCGGCACCCGCTTTGATCCACTCAAGTTTTTGAAAGGTTCCTTCACTAGTTCCGCTACCAACACCCTCTGGACCAATTTTGCCAGCGCTGTTGTTAAAGTTAATCGAAACGATATCTGCATGTTCTCCAGCAATTCCCAAAATTCGTTTAGCGCCTCCTCCAATCATCACAGGAGGCATCTTTTTAGGGGTCGGCGCACCAGAAAATCCTGACGCTTTGATGTATTCTCCATCAAGGTTTATCTGATCTCCGCTGTAATGTTGCCGAATCAGGTCCAGTGTTTCGACCATTTTATTTATTCGTTTGCCTGGAGACATCATTTGAATCCCCATTGCTTCATATTCGCTTTGAATCCAACCGGCCCCTAAACCGAGTTCAAGCCTTCCTTCGCTAAACCAATCTATAGTTGCCACCTCTTTGGCGAGAACCACTGGCTCGTGGTAATCGCAACATAGTACCCGACAGCCAATACGAATAGAATCAGTTGCTTCTGCAGCAACTGTCATAGCTGGAAGAGCCGCTAGATTTTGCAAGGGGTGATTCGCAGCTTCTAAAGCTGGCCCTTCTCCGACGTAATGGTCAGCAAGATGGAAACTGCTAAATCCAAGGTCCTCAGTTTTTTTGGCTAGCTCGCGCCAATCGGAAGGAGATGAGGACGAGTAGGCCTGTAGACCAAAGCGGAAAGGCTTCGTCATAGGATGCGTACCTCGCCAGTGCTTCCATTAACCTCTATTTCAGTACCATCCGTTATTCTTTTAGTTCCATCGGTAACGGAGATCACGCATGGGAGACCTAATTCTCGACTCACAATAACGGCGTGGCTTCTTTGACCCCCCACATCAACAACTACAGCTCCAGCAGTTAAGAAAAGCGGAGTCCATGACGGGTCAGTTAGCGGAGCAACAAGAATATCGCCTGGCTCAAGTGCATATGGGTCTGTTGGATCAAGAATGACTCTAGCGGTGCCTGTCACAGTACCTGGGCTGCCAGCGACTCCAACAAGGACAGAGCCAGTTTCGGCACTATCTACAGCAGCAGACCCAAGCTTCTTATATTGCGAGAGGGGAGGAACAACCCCATCTTTGATGAAAAACGGTGGCTCAAGAGTTTTTAGCTCTTCGTACATAGCAAAACGATCCTCAAGGATTTCCCTCATCGATGATGGGTCAGCGACATAGGATTCCAACTCGCTATCAGTAAGCATATAGATATGTTTGGCTTCACTTAGGTAGCCGTCCTCAATGGCTCTTTCCCCAAGCGCTTCAAAAGCGACTCGGATTTCATTAACAACACGAATATAGTTCGCTTTAGATCGCTCTTGAAAAGCCATAATATTTCCAGCCACAAGTGCAGCCTCAAACTGGCCAGAGAGTTCATCATTCCCTAATTTCTCTAACTCCGAGCGCACGTACGCAATAGTTTCAACTCGACTCTCTGCCATCTTCTGGTGACGACCAGAAGGGTTTTCATCATCATGTTGCAAGCGAATCCTATCAAGAAGAGCTAAAGCTATTGATGGCTTTGTTTCCCAAGAATCTGCAATGATTTCATATTCATTCGGTCCCCGAGAACCATATTCAAAGATGAACTGTGCCCACTCAGTTAAGAATTGCTCGGCATCCGCATCATCAGATGCTTGCAACCTATCCAAAAGAGTCTCGATCCCTTTATCAAATTCTGAAGATAAGTATTCAGATGACCGTATAGCCCGAGAAAGATCCCATAGGAAATACGATGGTGCTGCGGAGTCGACATCACCAAGTCCTGTGATGCACCGCATGGGAATAGTTGAATCGCCTATAGCATCACCAACTGCGCCAAGTATGCCCGGTGCAACCCCAGAACTCGATGCAGCAACACAATGGGTATTGTAGGTCTCAATAAGCCACGGTTGAAAAGTACGGGCATGAGCAACAATTTCGCTCATTGAGAGAGCTTCTAAGTCTGGCCGGTTAGTCCTCAAAGCGATAGTCTTATCTCTAGCCTCATCTACCTCGGGCCATTCAGTAACGGTCATAACCCAACCCATATGTGCCAGAATTCCTTCGGTAAGGTCTTCATTCACATCATCAGGGTGCTCAACGTACGCTGGAACATCGGGGTGATCCCCAAAAAATGCTAGATCTAGACCCTCAATAGTGACTGCAGGGTTCCGAACTCCCTGCATCCGTACGTTAGCTAAATTGATATAGAAAAAACCACCAAAGAAGCCACCAACCTCGGGACGAATATCTGACATTTCGCCTTCGGTGAAATAACCTTGACGGATATAGCCATCTCTCCACCCGATAATAGTGCCGTTATCCCATGTAAAAGTTTGGCCTAACGGACTCGCAGGGGGAGCTAAAACTTCGCCCGCATTCGCTCTCGTGTAATGGGGCCAACGCTCGCTCGGCTCCCAGTCACAAAACCAGTATTCATCCATAATGTCCTCCGAAAAGCTGAAATCTCTACGAAAGTAATCCGTCTATTAATCTTTTGCGAATTCACAAGGAACCTTTTAGCTAATCATCTTCCTTTCAAGTTTTTCCTATCAGATTTGAGCATCTATCCTTGACAAAGACTGTGAGGAAGGAAACAACATGCTTGATATCGCAATGGCACTGAGATTGAAAGGTATCGCCTCAAACGAGCACATAGCTGAAATAACAGGTAAAGGGCAGTCAGATGTTGATGATGTCCTAAACATGATGCAAGAAAAGTCATATGCGCAGGAGACCCCAAGAGGACTTCGCCTTTTGCCCGAGGGGAAAGAGTGGACCGACGCCCTTTTGGATGAAGAAAGGGCAGGAATTGATTCCGACAGAGCTGAGGAAATCTATGAAGACTTTTGTAGCCAAAATGATTCCTTCAAACAGCTAGTTACTGACTGGCAAATAAAGATCATTGACGGTGAACAACAGCTCAATGACCATACGGATGAAGCCTATGACCAAGAAATTATCAACCGCTTAGTTGAACTTGACCGGACCGTCGCTCCTATATTTCAAGGCGCAGCGGACTTGGCGCCACGATTAGAGCGTTACCTTGCAAGATTTTCAAATGCTCTATCTGAACTCCAGTCAGGGGATCACTCCTTCCTTGCAGCCCCTTTGAAAGATAGCTATCACACTATTTGGTTTGAAATGCATGAAGAACTAATACTCTTATGCGGAAGAAATAGAGCAGATGAGGCAGCCGCTGGTCGAGGAGCATGACCTTTAGAGGCAGAAGAGCTGATCTCATGCTCGGGGTGTACCAATGGTACGCAAGGCGTGCGGCAATTCACCCCAAGAGTAAAACTGGTAGGAAATTCTCAGCTTTTGGTGAGGGATCAATAATGTGCTTCCCACCAGCAGCATTATTCGGCGAACACGCCATTAAGGTCGGGCGAGATACAATGATCGGGCCCTTTGTTTCCCTTAGTGCAGGAATGGCACCTACACAGGAATTGCTATCAGACAGAATTGTAGAGATCGGGGATCGCGTTCTGATAGGAAGGAATTCGAGCATTGTGGGCCATTTCCACATTGTTATCGAAGACGATGTTTTTTTCGGGCCAAACGTGTACGTCACAGACCAGAATCACGCATTTGACGATCTTCAAACGCCAATCGGTAAACAGAGCATGCCAGAGGAGCCAGTTCGCATAGGCGCAGGTTCATGGATAGGCACTAACAGCGTGGTGCTACCTGGAGTGACTATAGGGAAGCATGTCGCCATCGGAGCTGGGTCAGTTGTTACAACTGACTTGCCAGATAATTCGGTAGCAGTAGGATCCCCCGCAAGAGTGATTCAACAATTTTGACGGCGCCTAACAAATTATCTAGGTTATGGAAAAGGGAGGCACAGCATGACTTCTCAAGCAGTTGAAGCATTACAAAAAATCCATATTGAAGTTGAAAAAGTCATCAGCGCAATGAATCAAAGCGACTGGGGACTACAAAGCTTATGTGAAGGGTGGCGCGTACAAGAAGTCTTCGCGCACATGTCATCAAACATGAAAGAAGCAATAAATCCAACACCTCCACCTGAGAC
>MDTD01163870.1_pt1 | contig 11802 bp, 18 predicted proteins | sample 811221 | NCBI WGS metagenome assembly MDTD01 (sample SAMN05326646, study PRJNA326480) | marine metagenome | isolation source: seawater | place: Pacific Ocean: South West | collected 2011
ATTAAGATAGATTGAGTCAGTGTCAGATGCGATAACATAATCTACATCTTTGGTCTTTAACAAACTATTTAGGTAGCCATTTACTTTGTTCTCTATCCATCGGATAGACACCTGCCCGGAGAGTGTAATTGCCTCTGCATTGGCAAGTTTGTAGTACCTAAAATACTGATTACCGATAGCCCCATAAGCAGAGTTAAGAGCAATCTTCCTAGCCATTTGGAAATTGTTGAACTTCGCGACATCCTTCTCCGTTTGATCCCTGAGTTGTCTCAACTCACTGTCAGAGAGTTTTTCATATGGATTGTCAGAAGATTCAATAATCTTCTCTTCAGGGCCCTCTCCGGCACCACCAATCAAATATCCCATACTATTTACTTGACCTCATACTTGAACTTCTCCACATCAAAATAGGAGTCATAGTCCATCTTACCTTCACGTTCATCCAGGACCTCATTGATAAGAATCTTCATCTCCTTCACAAACTCAGGAGAGAATAATCTCCTAGGGGTCACCTTCATGGGGGTGGTTCTACTAGGTTTCTTTGATTTTGTTCTGGAGATTCCCATCCCCTGTGTGTCAATTTTACTCATTCAACTTCTCCTATAATCCAAGATCTCATTCCAAATGGAGTGTCAGCAATTAAAGCCATAGTATATTCTACCACATCTGGGGGAACAATCAAACAGAATCCAATACCAAGATTGAATACGTTCCTCATCTCCTCCTCTTCAATATCTCCCGCCTCCTTTATCTTATCAAAGATCTCAGGTCTTGGCCATGAAGAGTAATCCACATTAGCAGTCATGTGATGATGACCAATAGCCCTAGGAAGATTCTCTGGAATACCACCACCAGTGATATGTGCCATACCAAGAATAGGAACCTCATCCAACAATAATTGAATCAGTGGTGAATAAATGATTGTTGGGGTCAACAACTCCGGCATCTCCTTATATAAGATATAGTTCCTCCAGAGCATATCATTGATGAGGGTGTATCCATTACTATGGAGACCACTACTTTCAATACCAATAATCTTATCACCGGGTCTGATACTGGTCCCGTCAATGACCCTGTACTTATCCACGATACCGGTGCAGAATCCAGCTAGATCATAGTCAGTTGTCCTATAATGTTCGGCGGTCTCCCCACCCAGGAGACTCATATCAGCAATCTTACATCCCTCAGCAATACCACCGACAATATCACTCACATTACCATCAAGTGTTTTGGTGGAGATATAATCAAGGAAATACAATGGTTTAGCACCACAACAGATCACATCATTGACACACATGGCGACAAGATCCTGACCAATGGTGGTGTAATCATTAGCAATTCTACAAATATTGATCTTGGTCCCCACACCGTCAGCACCGGATACCAGTACAGGTCTCTCATAACCAGAGGGAATCTCCATCATACCATTGAACCCACCAATAGTGGGTGATAATGTTTTGATGTACTCCACAAAGGATCGGCCCTTTTGAATATCAACCCCAGAAGTTTTATAGTCCATTGATGTACCTCAAAAGTTCCTTGTCTTCGACATCATTGGGGATGTCACCCTTGTAGAAGATCCTGTAACTATCGGATCCATACTTACCAATACCAAAGAGTTTGGTGGCATCCTCACCATCCCACTTGAGAATATCATGGGTCATACGCATGATACGATGTGCCCTGATATTGAACATACCAAGTGGTTTGATGAAGTCAGACAGACTATCATGGTCCCACACTTTCAGAAACTCCTCTGGTGTGGGTGTCATCTTGAATAATTCTGTAAGGACTGGTTTTACCTGTTTCCTGTCAGTCAGGTTAAGACAGATGACACCAACCATGTGCTGCCATACATTATCAACCTGTTGTTGAACCATAAGCTCTTCAACCATCAACCAGACCCTCCTTTTTCAGTCGATTAAAGTTATAACATCCCTCAAAAGTAAGTTGAATCTTTGGTTTCTTACCGTAGTTCATCAGGATAAGTTCTCTCCTATCCTTCTGCTCCCTCATATATTTACCGGTTGATCTCATCGTATAGGTATGATCAAACTCTGCCTCTGACCATCCCTCAAACCTGTTCCTGACCATCTGACCAGAGTTATAGGACACCAAACAATCAAGACTGGTTTCTGAGCACTGACGAGCAAATACATCGTGATTAAATCCCCTGTGCATATTGCCCTTCTTGCCATAGATATTGTCCTTAATATCATATGGTGGATCAAGATAGATAAATGCTTTCCTGTCAGATGACTCATCTAACAACTCCTCATAGGAGAGATTAGTGATCTTCCAGTTCTTGATAATCTTCTGGTATTGTGACAATCTCCCAATACCTTTCTGAGAAAAGTTACTAACAGATGCCATCTTTGAGAATGATGATGACTCTGTAAGACCAGAAAAAGAACACTTGTTTACAATGTAGAAGGCACATGCCTTAGCAAAATCACCAACATTATCATCAGATAGATGACCCCTTGACGAGTTAAAGAGCAATCTACATTTATCCTCCGTATCATGAAACCTCTTGAGTGATCCAAGAAAATCACCCATCTCATCACCCCTTTCCTGAAGTTGTCTCCAGAAGTTTACCAGGGGTGAGTAAAGATCATTTACCCAAATATTCAGGTGTGGATACATCTTACTTAGATGTATTGCTATTGAACCACCACCAATAAAAGGTTCACGATATTCCTTGTAGTCTAAAAGATTAGGAAAGTGCGGAACGATCTTATTGATAGCGCGGGATTTCCCGCCTGGGTAGCGAAGAGGTGTCTTCAATGACTTCATAATCAGTGGATGTAGTATTCAAAATTAAAGAATGAGGAGCTGTGCATAAACTTTGTACCGTGATGCCCAAAACCCTTTCCCCCATGAGAGTGCTTGTGGTAATGACAATATCCCCTACCCCTATGACAGTGATGATGCCTGTGTGAGGGCATCCAGTTGCGATGGGAGTGTGTATAGTGCGGTCTATGGATCTTATGTGCCATAGCAGGGGAGGCAAACATAAGTGCCCCTGCTGCCGCTAAAATAATTTTCTTCATTCAATAACCTCCAGTAAATGATTAACAGAATTAGAGAGTGATCTATAACCTGAACCAACATAGATCTGACCTACTACCACTGAAACAGTGGCAACACCCCAGAATATGTAGTACCACCTACTCTTGACTTGATGTTTTTTGCCTTGTTTCTTCGTCTTCATAAGTAATAGAAATTCTCTTTTTCACATATCCCTTAGAGTCTATCACAAGACACTTATTAATACAACAGTTGTCAAGTGCCTCTTCAATATTCTGTAACTGCAAGTGCAGCATCAGTTTTCTATCTTCCTCACTCAGTCTTTTCATTGTAGTATGCTATGGTTTTGTGAAATACATCCAACGGATCAGGATACTTCTCAGGATATTGGATCCTGTTAATCCTTTCTTTAAACTCTGCTAGTTCTGGAATATGCATATACCCCAGAACATCAATGAGTGCTATAAGTTCGTCTTCATCCAACTTGATGTTACGAATGCCATAATGTTTCATTGAACCCCCTTAGGCCACTCTTCAATCTCCACCAAATCATAATCCCAATCCTCAATAACAGGATTGGCGTATAGACGATCAGAGAGGAGATCCAACTCTTTCCTTGCTTTCTCCTCAGTCTCTGCTTCCAACCAAACATCAATCACCTTACCCAGTCTAAGTTTCTTGATGTTCAAGTCTGATAATCTTCTTGATGCATCTCTCACAGCATTACCAGGAGAATCATCAACCTGTGACCTAAGACGAATGAATACTAATCCTTTAAATTTCATTAGAACCCACCATAGAGGGCCTGGAGGGCGGCCATGTCTTGAGGCATGAACCACTGCTGAGCGAGGTTACGATTGTAACTCATGATAGAATGGATCGTGTCGTGGTCGTGACCTAGGCCCAGGGCGTGACCGATCTCGTGGGTGAGAACTCCTCTCCAGAAGGGGTTGGTTCCGTCATCAAGAACCTCGATCACAGTGTAGGAGTCGGGAACCGGGTCAAGTTCGTTGGTGATGGTGGCCAATCCATCCACGCCAGTCTCACCCTCAGACAACCCGGTGATGGCGTCCACAAAGTTGACCTTGATCTCGGCGTCAGCGTAGTCAACTAGCTCGAAGTTGATACCCAACTCTTTCTCTAGCCGGGCGAACGTTGCCTGAACATATCCCCTCTCGCCCTTCTTCATCTGACCAACGGAGAAAGTGATCATGCCATCTTCCATATAGTTTGTAACCGTATCATGGACGCTAGTTCCGTTAGTCCATCCGGTCACGAACTGGTGATTATTGTCATAGTCAAAGGCACCTTTCTGGAAAACTTGATACCAGGTGGGCTCAAATGCTTCAGTCATTTGGAAAGTGTGAGATGATTGTCTGTTGTGATCTATTATATCAACTAAAAGGGCCCTTGGAAAGGGATAGTGGGCGGTTTGCTAAGTGGATGTAGTTCACTTGAATTCACACTCCACCATAATTTCAGTCAGACATGCCAGCATGTTTATTTCCTGGTCAGCAACGAAAGAAGATTGGTATTGATACTTAGCAATGATAAGAACAGCAGCAGCAATGCCAGAACCTTCCATGGACTTATAACAAGCATCGTAAACAGACCGAAGAAGTACAGTAGGATCATTGTCCAGATTATCGACGACCCACTTACGAACCTTAGGAAAGTCTTTTTCTTTGAGCGTTTTAAAGAGATCATCAGTTTTTACATTAGAAAAGGAAGCAAGAATGCCAGAATCAATATTACCACCAGCAGCATACCTTTGACATTCATTAAGAACACGTCTCCAATCAGGAAAGTGTTTCTGAATAAGTTCTACCAGGACCTTGTTATCATATTTAACACCCTCTGTATCCAGGATTTCTTGGAGGCGTGTGAAGAATGATGCTGCGAGTAACTGCTTTTCTTTTCCCTTAAGGGAAAAGTCGATGACTGAGCATCTACTGTGAAGGGGTTGAATGATTTTATTCTTGTAGTTGCAGGTGAAGATGAATCGGCAGTTTCCAATAAACTCCTCTGTAAACGCCCTAAGGCAGAGTTGAACATCTGGGGTTGTGTTATCTGCCTCATCAATAATGATGACTTTGTGTTTGGCAGTAGAAGATAGCGATACAGTTGAAGCGAAGTTCTTGGCATTATTACGCACCGTGTCTAGGAATCTGCCCTCATCAGAACCATTGATCACATAATAATCCGTGCCCAGTTCAGCACAGAGTGCCTTGGCAACTGTAGTTTTACCACAACCTGGTGGTCCTGATAGGAGAAGGTTAGGAACCTCCCCCTTATCTAGGAAATCAAGGAATGTTTTCTTTGTTTTGTCAGGAAGAATACATTCACTTATCTTTTTGGGTCTATATTTTTCAACCCAAACAAAATCATCACGACTCATTTCAAATCCAATCAGGTTTACGATGTGGTAGACGCAGATAGTTATCCTTCACCCATGGTTTAGATGCAATATACATCTTGTACTTTGTGAATATATCCACTGTTGTATCATACTTAAATTCATCAGGTCCAGCAAATACGAATGGTGTTGGTCCTTTACCTGACCGGCCGGTAGGATCTCCTGTGGGAAGAATTTCCTTTGCCACATTCAAGGTGTTGAAGCAGGTGTGAACCTTACCATAACGGGCAGCATACTCAGAACAAAGGGCAAACCCATGAGCAAGTAACCATTGCCAGTTCATCACAAATGAGTTTGCCCAAACCGTGCATGGATGACCCCTGAACGCCCCTTTATCGGTCCTGTAGGGTTGTCCATCCGCCCTAGGTAGTGTTCCAAACCCATGACCCCACTTCTGAGAACAGACGATCGCCAGCATCTGACAGGTCTCCAGGGGCATCTTGACAATATGTTTGTCAGGTAGAACCCTGGCAGACGTCCAGGGATTCGGATCAGTCACAAAAATGTTCATACCATCCTGTCAATAATTTCAGATTCAATATCTGTAGCACGCATCTCTTCATACATGAAGGTAGCAGCTGCTCTAGGACCGTGGGGATCACCACAAGTAAACACATCACAGACTGCTATTCCCTTCTCAGGCCAGGTGTGAATGCTAATGTGACTCTCAGAAATCATAGCAAATCCTGTAACCCCTTGGGGCTCAAACTTATGAACATTTAGATTCAATAAGGTTGCCTTACACATTTTTACTGTCTTAAAGAGCAGCATACGAATGTGTTCTGGATTATCCAGTAACTCAACTGGACATCCCTTTAGAGTAAAAAGAATGTGTTTCATCCAAAGGAAGAATCAGATTCAAGGGCAATAAAGTAAGTCACATCAATATTCTGATTGGTGAACTTAGACAGGAGTTTCCGTGATACAATCACAACATAAGAACCAGGAATAATCTTCAGGTTCTCCTCCTTGAAGTTGACTGTGAACTCAGAATCAGTCTCCCCAACAATGATGGAAAAATCATTTGAGGTAACATCATTCTTATCACGGGCAACCAGTTTGATTACACCAGCCTCACCGATGGCGGAGATATCAGGCAGTTGATAGATAGATGCTGCCTTCTTCAACCTATCAAGTTGCTGGCTCGTGATCTCAAAACAAAAATCCTCTGTTGGTAAAGAGATCTCCTTTTCGGGAGGGGCAACAATAACCGTGGGATCAGCAAAGAAATATTTGGAACGCATCTTGCCTTCCCTAATCATCACATAATCATCATTTTTGAAGTCCAACTCCGGGCTAGCATGAAGGGAAAGACCATTAAGAAACTGATTAAGATCATAGATACCAAAATCCTTGGGAAAAGATTCCTCAATGGTTGCTTCAACAAGGATGTTCTTCATGACTGAGATGGATCTCAGTTTGCTACCCTCCTTGAACAGAATGGATTGATTGATTGAAGAGAAGTTCTTCAGCAGATTTAAAGTGGTCTCAGACAGTTTCATAGGGTTACGGATTTTCATTATCAAAAGGGATAGTCAGATTCTTTGTAGTGGTTATCAAAGTGTAGCAGAAGCATAGCATAATGGATCACCTTGAGCAAGTCCCTCTTACTCTTTCCATCTTTTGCCCCGTAGCGACTGCCGTACTTAAGGATATTTGCCTGACAGAATGAGGATGCTAGACCCTTTGCTGCCATCAAATCAATAGTCTGGATATCCTTAAATCCATTAGCAGCACCAGTATAGTGACTGCGATATGTGCCACCGACATAATCAGTAATGTCCTTGATGATCACATCCTCATTATACTTCCATCTACCATTATTGTTATTGGTTCCTGGAAGATCAGGAATATTGAATGTGATCTCATCATTAGGGATATCAAAACTGATTGTATCAGGTGATGATGATGATAAACCACCACCATAATACTGAGCAGCACCAATACCATCGGCGGAGGAGGAGAAGGTGATCATGTCATCACCCATTCCTCCAGCGATGGTATCATCATCAGCATAAATTTTATTAATATTTCCTGTGTCAATCATAGTGTCTCCATACTGTGGAAAGAAACTCATAGTGTCTCCATAAAGTTCATCGTAAAGTAATGACCAAGAGTTTACCATCAGTTATTATATCAATTCTGATGGTAGGTGTCAACTGAATCAGTATTCATCTCAAAATCAGTCATCTCAAAATCAGCATCAACCTTGTCATAGAGTTCAATGAATGATGCCTTGGTCTCATCATCAAAACGGTTGATGCAAACTTGGATTGCCTTCTCTTTATTGTTAAAGATACTGAAAGCACGGATGATATGAACGAGACGACGTGTGCTGATCAAATCCTCAATACCACCATCATAGAAGGTCTTGCGGATAATGTCTGCCCAATCAACCAGGTGCTTGCAGAAGGCACGATCCTCAACACCAAGATCCAGTGCAATACCCTCAAGGATTCTCTGCTCTGTGGCAGCAGTGGGATATGACTGCTCAAAGGTTACTGGGAATCGCTCAAGGAAGGCTTCGTTAAGCACGTTAGTTCCAATGAATCGTCCATCGTCGGATCCTTTGCCTTTAGTGTTGGCGGTTGCGAATACTTGGAAACCCTTTGTGGGCGTAATGTATTCGCCAGTCTTCTTGAGGAAAATACCTTTTCCTTCGAGGATAGACTGAAGACAGAGGATTTTGTTTGAGGCGAGATCGATTTCGTCAAGGAGCAGGACTGCTCCACGTTGGAGTGCTTCAACGACTGGGCCATTGTGCCAGACGGTTTCACCATTAACAAGGCGGAAACCACCAATAAGATCATCCTCATCTGTTTCAATAGTGATGTTGACACGAATCATCTCCCTCTTAAGTTGAGCACATGCCTGTTCTACACAGAATGTTTTACCATTACCAGAAAGTCCAGTAATGAATGTGGGATAGAACAATTTGGACTTGATAATCTTCTTTACATCAGTGAAACTACCAAAGGCAACAAAGGTATCATCACTCTGGGGAATCAAGTTCTGCTCCACAGATGGTGTTGCAGAGGGTGCCTCATATGACTTTTCCAACTGTTCTTTTACAGTCAGATTCCACTTACCACGACCAACCTTGTAGTCATCAAGTTTCTTAGTAACAGTCTGGTAGGTGGTGCCATTCATAGCGCACCAGGCACGGACATCAGCAGCAACTACTTCTGATCCATACAGATTGGTGAGTGAGGACAGGACGTATTCAGTGGAGAGTGCCATAGTGGTTTTGTTCAACAGGTTCATTATAAGGGGTTTTGGGGGGTCAGGGACCCCCCAGTGGACAGTTCTAGAAGTGGTTTCTCATGCAACCAACTCCATAAACTTACTCAGAACTTTTTTATTTAGTGCCTTGGTCTTCAAATTTTTGATAAAGGCAGATTTGATTTTTGCTTTGGAAGCACCTTCTTCAACATCAAATTCAGATTCATTGCTAAGTGCTGAGGTCATCATGGCAAAGTAGGATGTGTATCCGCTTTTCTTGATATCATAGAACTTATCCCTCTTAATCTGTTTGATGATATCATTACTCACAAATTCATACTCTCTGACAAAGTTGTTAATCTCCCTAGGACCACAGAGACGAATACCAATGAAGTTTACATCCTTCATACAATCCCTAAGATCTCTCAGCATGACATAAGTAAAATCAGAATAGTTGTAACCAATCTGATATACGTGACCACTCTTCCTGTTTCTTAGATAACCATTTCCTCCACCACAACCCATTGATCCCTGACCACCAAAGGCGTTTTCTCTGGCGACATGGAGACCACTAGCCTCACCATCAGTGAGAACAAAGCAGTGAACCTTCTGAAGGTCATTATCTCTCTTGAATTGAGGAATCAGATAATGAAGACATGCAAGTGCCTCATTAAGGGGAGTTCCAGAGAGTGAAAATTGATTGGGGTAGTGATATCCAACATAGTTTCTCATACCAAACACCAATCTGAAAACATAGAGCATCTGTTGCTCAAGATCCTTCTTCTTAGCAGTGCTGGAGAGAAGATTCATCAATCTAAAGTCACCTTGAATGATGAACTTACCCTCCTCCCAGATTGTGTCCTCACGACGAGATCCATTAACATAAGAGTTTGTAAAGGCATAAACATCAAAGGGGATATTACACTTACTACAGAACCAAACAAGATTGTAAAGTTGTTTGATTGTTTCAACGATACAGTTACCCATTGAACCAGACCAATCAAGGATGAAAATCAATCCGTGATTCTTACCATCAGGAATGGTTGTTACCTTCCTGAAGAGATCCTCATTGTATTTGTAAGTATGAAGTTTGGAACAATCAAGAACACCAGTCCTAGCGGTAGAGGCACGGGCATATGCATCAGCAGACTTCTTGCACTCAAACTCTTTTACAAGATAGTTGACCTCCTTTTGAGCGGACTTTTTAAAATCACGATACTTACTATCAGCCCAATCAAAGCAATCAGGACGGTGTTCTTTCTCAATCATTTCATGTTGACGAAGTTCCTTTTGAATCCTAGAAAAAGGAATAATGAAGTTTTTCACATTCATCTCAGGAAGTTCAAAGTAACCATTACTCTGTCCAGAAAGATTACCATTAAACTCCTCAATCCTTTCAGTAAAGGTTGAGTCAGTCTGAACCTCAGGTTCTGTGCCAGGATTGCCAGGTTTTACCTGCTCCTGTTTCGTCTCCTTAACCTCTTCCTCAATCTGATCCTCATACTTACTATCATCGGGACCCAGATCAGGACGATCCCCTGATCCAGAAGACTCAACAGAACTTTGCTGTTGCTGTTGCTGCTCCATATCCTCACCACCTACCTGACCATCAGGATTAGGTGGAATTGTCAGGGGTGCGGATTGTTTCTGTTGCTGTTCCTTACAATAGGCGTACAACTGCTTTGCTGCCTCTACAGCATCCTCAAATGTCTCACTATCACCAAGCAGTTTAATAATCCTCTCCTCCTCAAGATTGTGGAAAGGGATATCATTGAATCTACCAATCTTGTAGTAAAGGTTAGCACGATCCGCCAGGTTCATGTCACTGACATTCTGATCTGCAATACAGAAGAAATCATCATCAGATAGTTCCTTGTATCCAGCATAGAATGTCTTGTGAAGACCAGGATACTTTCTCTTCATCAGTTTCTCAATGCGGACATCCTCTGTCACATTAACAAACTGTTGAGGAACTTCATTTGCCCAACTCCAATCATCAGATGTGAACAATGCGTGTCCAACCTCATGTCCAACCAACATATCATAGACCACATTAGAGGCACGTTTCCACATTGGCAGTGTCAATACCCTTGTCTCAACATTAAACTGTGCCGTAGACACATTCTTGTGCTCAACAATCAGATCCTCCGTCGCTAGCAACTTTGCCAGTTGGGACTTGACTTCATAGTTGACGGGCATGGGGGGGTCTCTTGCTTATGTGAATAGTCTACACCCTCTGGCAGGTTTTGAAACCCATTGCAACCACTTTATAAACTGGCACATACACCAACCCCCCACACTTTTTAAAGGTGCAGGGGGCTTTGGTCTTGGATTGCTCCTAATAGGGTTTACTCTTCAGTAAGGATGTGTCTGCAAAATCTCCTTGCTTGGTGGTCTACAATATCACACTCTGAAATGCACTGGAAGTAATCGGAAACTTGATTAGATTGCTCTGCTGAAGTGTTCTTTTCATCCCACTTCCAAGATGCTAGTTCATTATGAGATATTAGGTTGTGCATAATAACCTCCTCTTCACCATTACTATTTAGTCATCGTATGCTAACTTAATGACTTTCCAGTTACACTTAACTCTCCCTTTAAGTATTTTAATACTTCTTTACGTCTTGAGTGTTCAGCAAGATATTTATCAGATGCTGAGTCTGTAATGAGTGTCATTTTCTTTTTAAAATCATCACCCATGTCCACTGGTCGTCTAATACTCATGGTTCTATCCTGGAAAAATTACCTACTTTTTCAAATCTTAGCACATCATCGAACTTGTCTTCAAGACCCTCCTTGTGAGAGATGACAAAAATGTTAGCATCTTTAATCACAAACCTAATAATCTTAAGGAACTCCTCCGTGCCAAAACCATCAAGGGATGAGTCAAAGACCTCATCCATAATAAGGAGATTGGTGTTGACAGAGTTCTTCATTCTTGCCACCTCCCTCCAAGTGAAGAGAAGGGCAAGATCGATCCTCATTTTTTCACCCTCTGAGAATGAGGCATAGGAGAAGTCCTCATGAATGGGAGATTCAATCGTCTCTGTAAACTCTTCATCAAGTTTAAAGTTGATGTAGAAGTCCATCATTTGAAGATACTTATTTGCCTGTTGATTGATGATGGGCAGATA
>MDTD01095850.1_pt1 | contig 11801 bp, 13 predicted proteins | sample 811221 | NCBI WGS metagenome assembly MDTD01 (sample SAMN05326646, study PRJNA326480) | marine metagenome | isolation source: seawater | place: Pacific Ocean: South West | collected 2011
GATGCTCATTATATGGGTTACTTAGAAAGACAGGACAAAGACATAGAGTCTTTTAAGAAAGACGAGTCCGTAATCATACCTAAAGGCATAGATTATGAAAAATTAAGTGGTTTATCCAATGAGATTAAAAGCAAACTTCTTCAAATAAAGCCTAAAACGTTAGGTCAAGCTATTCGTATTGACGGTGTTACGCCCGCAGCTATAATTATTCTTCTTTCACACATTAAAAAACTTAGATATAAAGCTACTGCTTAATGCAGTCGCTTGAAGTTATAAATGTTCTCAAAAATGATCTAAATTTTTCTGATCAATCTATCGAAAAGCTCAAAGAATTCACAAATTTAGTTTTAAAAGAAAATAAAAATTATAATTTGATCGCAAAAAGCACAGAAAGTCAGATTTGGGTAAGACATGTTCTTGACTCAGCTCAATTAGTTAAATTTATTGATTTTAGCTCGAATTCTTTAGCTGATCTTGGCACTGGTGCTGGGTTTCCAGGTCTTGTAGTAGAAATATTTAATAAAAATAAGGCCTTTCACGTGAAATTATTTGAAAAATCTCCAGTAAAAAGACAGTTCTTAATGAAAGTAATTAGGGAATTGAGATTAAATGCAGAGGTTCTGGGTGATTTTCGAGACGAGGTGTTAGATACTGATATTATTATCTGCAGAGCTTTTAAAAAATTGGACCAAGTAATACAAGTTTCACGTGAAATCGCTAAAAAGCCTCATAAATTAATCATTTTAAAAGGTCAAAATGCACAGGAAGAGATAAATAAATCTTTTAAAAAAAAAAAATACCCTTATAAATTGGAGAAGAGTATTACGAACATTGATTCTAAAATAATTTTGATGAATATAAGTTAGATATGGGAAAGTTAACTACATTAGCAGTCATAAATCAGAAGGGTGGAGTAGGAAAAACAACTACGGTCATAAATTTAGCTGCTTCGTTGTCCATTTTGGGTCAAAATAATTTAGTTATTGATTTAGACCCACAAGGAAACGCAACAACTGGTTTAGGTAAAAGTAACAACAACGAAACTAAAAATATTTATAATCTATTAATAAAAAAAATTAGCATCAATGATACAATACAAAAAACTGAAATTGATAACTTAGATTTAATAGGGTCACACGTTAATTTATCCGGTCTTGAAGTAGAAACTGCGAATGATTCAAATAGAGCATTTGTATTAAAAGAAATTCTTAATTCTGAGAAGAATGGGCTTTTAAAAAAATACGATAATATTTTCATCGACTGCCCTCCATCTTTAAGTCTTTTAACTATTATGGCTTTAGTAGCCAGTGATGAGTTATTAGTACCACTTCAAACAGAATTCTTTGCCTTAGAAGGTATTACACAACTTGTAAAAACTATTGATAGGATTAAAGAAAATTTGAATCCCAGTTTAGAAATAAGAGGAATACTATTAACCATGTTCGATAAAAGAAATAAACTATCATCAGAAGTTGATCGAGAAGCTAGAAATTATTTTAAAGAAAAAGTTTATGAAACGGTTATTCAAAGAAATGTTAGATTGTCAGAGGCACCATCTCACGGGCTGCCCTGTGTTGTTTATGATAAAAATTGTGTAGGAAGTAAATCATACTTTAAACTAGCAGAGGAATTCATGAAAAATAATACAATAGAAAGTGCTGCGTAAGCTTTATGAAAAAAAAAGGTTTAGGCCGTGGTTTGTCAGCACTTTTTGGAGATGAAAAACCAACTGAAAAATCTCAAGATATAAATAAATCTAATTTTATTTCTATAAGTGATTTGACTAGAAATCCTTATCAACCTAGACAAAGTTTTAATGAGGAAAAACTTGTAGAACTAGCGAATTCGATCAAAAAAAATGGTATTATTCAGCCTATAGCAGTACGGCCTGATAGAAATAAATCTGGTAAGTATGAAATTGTTGCTGGAGAAAGAAGATGGTTGGCTGCTCAAAAAGCGGGATTGCATGAAATACCCGTAACAGTCCTTGATTTAAGCGATGTAGAATCTTTAGAAGTTGCAATAGTTGAAAATATTCAACGAGATGATTTAAGTCCCATTGAAGAAGCAAAAGGTTATCAAAGATTAAATGAAGAATTTGAATATGATCACGAAAGCATTTCGAAATTAATGTCTAAAAGCAGAAGTCATATAAGTAACACTTTAAGGCTCTTAACTTTGCCAAAAGATGTAATAGCGATGTTAGAAGAGGGGACATTAACTTCAGGTCAAGCTAGACCTTTAATCGGAATATCTAATGCTTCAAGTATAGCAGAGGAAATAGTATCAAAAAATTACAGTGCCAGAAAAGTAGAATATTTAATTAGAAACAAAAAAGGCAATTCTAGGGAAAAAAAGGTTGATGCAAATATTTTAAAGGCTCAAGAAAAAATACAAAAATCCCTCGGCTTAAAAGTTAACATTTTAAATAAAAAAAATAATTCCGGAAAAGTTACAATTGAGTACAAAGATCTTGATCAATTTGAGCTAATTTCTAATCTTCTTACTAAGCATTAGCAAGGTCACATAAATCTACGATAAATTTTTTTATCAAAATGTTTTTATTTATACTCGAATTTGATTTTATCAATACTTCAAAATTATAAGCCTTTCCTAAAACTAATTTTATTTTTTTTGAGTTCCATTTTTTTGCTTGATCAATAAAATTAATTTTATCTTTCCAAAAGATAGGAGGCTTTAAAGAACTTATAGCTTTGTCAAGACTCAATTTGAGCGTTAGATTATTTAGTTCGTTTAATTTCAAGAGCCTCTGGCTTATTAAATTTAGGTAATAAATGTTTTTTTCATCTTCAAAAATAGTATCGTTTAAAAGCTTATTTGTTTTAATTTTATTTCCAGATAAAGCCGCATCTTTAAGTAGGTTAAAATCCTCATTAACTCTTATGTTCAATAATGATTGCAACTTTTCTGTTTCGATATTTTTATCTTTAAAGAAAATTTTTATCTTTTCTAATTCATTGTTAAGCTTCATTCTATCTAAGTTGCAATTATCTATTATAATATTTAGATTTTGACTTGTTAGACCTTTAAAGCCAATAAGTTCTTTCTGAACAATTTTTCTAATTCCTATTTCGTTATCTGAGTAACAAGCTATTATTGCCAATGTTTGGGACTCTTCAAAGTATTTTCTTAATTTAGACTTTTTTTCTAATAAATCTGAAAATAGATATATTTGTGTGTCATTTAAATTTTTTCTAGCTTCAATGATAATATCTAAGATTTTATCATTTACTTGATCTACAAAGATGATTTTCTTTTTTTCAAATAATGAAAAATTATCAATTTCCCTAAAAAAAATTGAGCTATTTTTTAATATGTCATCTTGGTTTATTCTTAATACTTCAACACCAGCATATTTATTCTTAATTTTTTTTTTAAATTCATCCTTAAGACCTAAATTTTCCCCATAGAAAAGAGATAAATTTTTTATAAGAGATAGATTTTCCTCTAATAAATAACTTTTAACTTGCATTTAATTTTTCAATCAATTCATCTAAAATTTCATCTGCTAAACTTTCTGATAAATCTTCTACCAATTTTTTCTCACTTGTTATTGTTTGAGAATGTTGTTTGTTTACTGAAAAATCACCGTTTTCTTTAACAGTAAAGGAGTTTTCATTCATGGTTCCAATTTCTACAAAAGTTACTTCTGCAAATAAAATAATTTCATATTTTGTAATTTCATTTTTTAAATTTTTTTCTTTATCCTTTTTCTCTTTTGTTGTGTTTATGATTAATCTAATATTTTTAGGGTTATCTTCTTTTAAATTTCTTAAAATTTTATTTTTGATCCTAAAATTTACCCGTTGTTCACCGTTTCCAATAAATTCTACTATATTAAAATTTATTAACTCTGACTGATTTTTAACTTTAAAACCACAGCCTGATAGTGTGAAAAGTAAAATCAAAAATATAATTAAAATTTTATTCATTAATTAAGAATAATATAGTTTATAATTTTATTTTTTATAAAGATAGTTTTAAGTATCTTCTTATTTTCTATATACTTTTTAGCCTTTGAAGTTTTTAAAACATATTCTGTAATGTTCTTTTCTGTAGTATCCTTTTTCAAAGTGATTATATCTCGAGTTTTTCCGTTAATTTGTATAGCCATTTTAATATCTGTATTTAGTTCATTTTTATCAACTTTTGGCCAATTATTAACATCTTTGCATTTCATAAGATTTAAACACTCATGAGCTAAATGAGGGATGAAAGGTATCATTGTCTGCATTACTTTTTTAATATTAATTTTTAAGATTTCATTACTCAAATCTTTATCAAAATTTTCTTTAAAAAAATTATAAATTTCATAAAAATTTGCAACCGCAACATTAAATCTAAAATTATTTACAGACTCGTCAATTTTATTTATAAAATTATTAATCTTAGTGCTAAATTTTTTTTCAAAATCTTTATTACTTATTTTTTCTTTTCTTTTAAGAATTTTATAATTTAAATTCCAAATTTTCTGCAAAAATTTATTTGCAGAATTAACACCGGTATCAGACCATTGAATATCTTTTTCTGGCGGACTATCAGATAAAATAAACCAACGAACAGAATCAGCACCATACTGGCTTATCATTGTCTCAGGGTCTATTGTATTTTTTTTAGATTTTGACATTGATTCTGGAGCACCAACTGTTACCTTACTTCCATCTTTTATTTTAATTACAGCTTTAGCACTGACTCTTTTCACTTCTTCCGGATATAACCAGTTACCTTCCTGATCTTTATAAGACTCATGGCAAACCATGCCCTGTGTAAATAAATTTTTAAAAGGTTCAGAAAATTTTAAATTATTTTTACATATTTTGATTCCTTTGGTAAAAAAACGTGAATAAAGTAGATGTAATATAGCGTGTTCAACACCACCTATGTACTGATCAACAGGCATCCAATAATTAGTTTTGTTCTCATCAAATGCAGATTCTGAATGTTTAGGTGAACAGAATCTTAAAAAATACCATGAGGAATCAACGAATGTATCTAATGTATCTGTTTCTCTTGTGGCTTTGTTTCCTGTAGATTTTTGTTTAGTAAATTTCCAAGTAGGATGATTATCTAAAGGATTTCCATTAGAATTTAGATTTATATCTTCTGGTAGTTCGATGGGTAATTCACTTTTCTCTACTGGAACAACCCTCCCATCTTCAAGGTAAATCATCGGTATAGGACATCCCCAATACCTTTGTCTTGAAACCCCCCAATCTTTCAATCTATAAAGGGTTTTTCTTTTACCTAATCCAGAAGCCTCAATCTTTTTAATAATATTCTCCTTTGCTTCATCAACAGTTAAACCATTTAAAAAATCTGAATTTATGATCTTACCCGCTCCAGTAAATGCTTCCAGTAATTCACTTTTTGATTTATCATCAGATACTACTCTTTTTATTTCCAGTTGGTATTTCTTTGCAAATTCAAAATCTCTTTGATCATGAGCAGGACACCCAAAAATAGCACCTGTACCGTAGTCCATTAGTACAAAATTAGCAAAATATATTGGAATTTTTTTATTTTTAATAAAAGGGTGAAGAGCATAAAGATTAGTGTTAAAGCCAATCTTTTCAGCATTTGCTAGTGCCTCTTCAGTAGTTCCAGTTTTATCACTTTCCTGTTTAAACTTTAAAAATTCTTTCTTTTTAATGAAATTTTTACTTAATGGATGATCTGAAGATAGTGCTAAAAAGCTTGCTCCAAAAATTGTGTCCGGTCTTGTTGTAAAAACTTTTATAATATCTTCTTGATTTTCTATTTTAAAATTTAATTCGCAACCATAAGATTTCCCAATCCAATTTTGTTGCATTAGTTTTACTTTTTCAGGCCAACCTTCCAAGTTTTCGAGATCTTTAAGCAGTTCTTCAGAAAATTTAGTAATATTAAAAAACCATTGATTAAGCTTTTTTCTTTCAACAACGGCATTTGATCTCCAACCTCTACCATTAACTACTTGTTCATTTGCAAGCACTGTTTTTTCAATTGGATCCCAATTGACATATGTTTCCTTTCTGGAGACAAGTCCTTTGTTATAAAAATCTATAAATATCTCCTGTTGATGCTTGTAATAATCTTTATCACAAGTTGAAATTTCTAAATCCCAATCTATAGACAAACCAAGCATTTTAAGCTGATTTTTCATTACATTTATATTATTTTTTGTCCATTCTTTTGGATGAAGATTGTTTAGTTTCGAGGCGTTTTCTGCAGGTAAACCAAAGGCATCCCAGCCCATTGGATGAAGCACGTTAAAACCATTAAGATATTTGTATCGAGCTATTACATCACCAATTGTATAATTTCTTACGTGTCCCATGTGAATTTTTCCTGATGGATATGGAAACATTTCCAAACAATAAAACTTTTTACCGCTTTGTCTGTAAAGTTTTTCTTTAGAAAAAATGGTTTGCCATTTTCTTTCTACTGCTTGAAAATTAACTCTTTCCATAAAAAAAAACTATTTCTTTTTTCTTTTTGATTCTAGCTCGAGTCTTGCAGCAGTCCTAATAATAGAAGTTAGGAGTTCATCTTTTATTTTGTTTTGTTTCAATAGAGATATCTTACAATTAATTCCCCCCGAACAAGTTTTTTTGTGTACAATAATTTTCAAGTTTTCAGATGCAATTTCGTTTGCTAAGAATCTTATTGTAATCTTAATCGCTTCATCGCTACTATTCTCATAATACCAGTCTGTTATAATCATACCACCAGAGTAATCTACTGTAGTAAGAGGAAGAAAATCTAAAATTTCTAAAGAGGCCCTCCACATTGGATTAGATGTGCTAAATTCGTAAGTTGTTTTTCCACCTTTTCTCAGGTTACCAATAGACATCCCTCTGCCTTCCTCAATATTTTTTTTAGCTCTCTCGGGTCCCTTAACTGGATTTTCCCTTGCAGGGCTGTATTTAAAAAAACCTTGGCAAGAAGTTAGGTTTAAGATCAAAAAAATTGGTAGTAGTATTTTTAATATTTTCAGTTTCATTAAATTAACTAATTATTAGATTTAAACAGTAAAAATGTGTAAAAAATTAGTAGATTACTATAATAATGCTTGTATGATTAAAAATCTAATAAAATCAACGTTTTTTATAGTGACAAATATACAACACTATAAGAAAAAATGAACAAAATACTGAATTTATTGACCTTTTAAGCAACTGTTTTTGTAAATTGCTCGAAGTTAATTTTTTATAGAAAATTAATAAATTTAACAAAAGGAAAACAATGAAAAATGTAATGAAAATAATGTTAGTAGCACTAACAGCTATTTCTTTTTCAGTTGCAAACGCTGGTGAATTATCAGTAACTGGTTCTGCAAAAGCTTCTTACGTTATCACTTCAAGTGATGGTAACGCAGGTAAAGTTGAATTAGGAAAAGGTTTAGGTGTAGCTAACGAATTTACTTTATCAGCATCAGGTGAGTTAGACAATGGAATGTCTTGGAACTACGCGCAAGATATTGACAATGGAACTGTACAAGATGATGGTAAAATGACACTTACAACTGATTTCGGTACTTTCGGTATATTTATATCAGAAGGTGGATTAGATGTAGACAATACAGCTTCTCAATCAGTAATTTCAAGACCATCAGACACTTCATACAATGAAGGTATGGTAGATACTTGGGATCTAAGTGGAATGAATACACTTCAATACCACATGCCAGCAGACATGTTACCTTTCGGTATCGTAGGTAAAGTAGCTTATGCTCCTTCATCTTCAAGTGCTGCAAATGCTAATGCTAGTTACAAAGCGCAAGGTGCTGCGAACACTGGTGCTTTCACAACATTAACAGGTGTAGGTGGATCAATCTTTAATAGTACAACTGCGCCAATCTTGCAGACATCTACTATGGGTACATCAGCAACTCACTACCAAGTTAAAGCTGCTCCAATTGATGGATTAGCTGTTGGTGCTGACTATGTTGATTACTCAGGAGTAACTGACTGTACAGCTCAGTGTCCAGAATCAGGTGCATATTACTTTACGTATGCATACGGTCCTGCAACATTTGGTTACAGCAAAACATACTTAGCGACAGCTTTAGCAACAGGTAATACAGACTTACTTGAGTCTATCGAAGGTACTAAGTATTCAGTAGCTGTTAACGTGAACGATAGCTTTTCAATTTCATACGAGAATGAAGAGTCAAATCCAAACACAAAAACAAATGGTACAACAGACTACACTATCACATCTACAGGTATACAAGCTGCCTACACGATGGGTGGTATGACTATGGCAATAGCTATGAACGAGCACGAAAACGCGAGATATACACAAAATCTTAACATAAAAGATACTGTATTCTCAGTAGCAATGGCGTTCTAATTATAACTTAGTTATATAAATTTAAAAAAGCCGGCTAATTATTTTAGCCGGCTTTTTTTTTACTTCAGATAAAAGTGCAAAACCTTCACTAAATATATTATTCAATTGATTTAAATTATGTATTTTTATGCCACCGAGAGGAATAATCTTTTTTGAAATTCTTTTTAAATAATTAAATTTTATTGTACCAAGATAAGGTGCTTTTTTATCGTAATCGACTATAAATAATTTAGAGAAAAACACAGAGCTGCAACCCTGTTTTATCTTTTCTGATAGTTCTTTAAGATTGTGTGCAGACCCAATTATTTCAAAATTTTTTTTTTTAAAATTTAAAAATTTTAATTCTTTATTGAAAGAAGATAAATAAATACCATCTGAATTTAGTGACGTAGCAAGTCTAATATTATTAGCTATGAAAAATTTAATAGATTTGGATTTACATAATTGTCTAAATCTAGATAAATCATTCAAATTGTCGGTTTTTTTGTTATTTCTATAAATTATAAAAAATTTATTACGTATTTTTATGTTTTCTAAATCAATATCTTTGATATTTTCTATTATCAAAAAATATTTATTTTTTATAACAAACATATGAGCACAATAGTTGATAGTTTTGAAAAAATACAATCTAAAATAGCCTTTTTAAAACCAAATAAACCAGTTAATGTAATAGCTGTAAGCAAAACATTTCCTTTAGAACACATTCAACCTTTAATAGATTACGGTCATTTACATTTTGGAGAAAATAAAGTTCAAGAAGCTATAGTAAAATGGTCAGATCATAAAAAAACAAATAAGAATTTAAGATTACACATGATTGGTAAATTACAAAGTAATAAAGCAAAAGATGCAGTAAAACTTTTTGATTATATTCATTCAGTTGATAATCAAAAGCTTGCATTAGCATTAGCAAAACATCAAAAAAACCTAAAAAAGAATTTAAAATATTTTATCCAGGTTAATATTGCTAATGAAATTCAAAAATCCGGAATACCTGTTAATGAGCTCGATGCATTCTATAACTTTTGTGTTAAAGAAATAAATCTAAATGTTATTGGGTTGATGGTCATTCCGCCAATAGATCAAAATGCTGATAAGTATTTTAAATCGTTAAATGTTTTAAATAAATCTCTAGCTCTTGAAAACCTGAGTATGGGGATGTCGGCTGACTATACTGAAGCTGTAAAACACGGATCTAATTTTGTTAGAATAGGAAGTTCTATTTTTGGTTCTCGATCATAACTTTAGTATTTTTTTTTAATTCTCTTAAAATTTTTAGAAGATGAATTTTTTTTAAAGCTATGCATCCTTCAGTTTTTTTGTAGTTTTTTTTTGCTACATGCACAAATATTGCGCTTCCTTTATTTTTAGTTATAGGACTCATATTAAAATTTAAAACTATAATAATGTCATAAATATTTTCTTTCCTATAAAGTTTTTCATAATTATATAAAAATGGTAATCTAATTAGTTTGTTATATTTTTTTGATCTAGGATCATTACACCAGCCCATATTTCTTTTAATTTCGAACTTTTTAACTTTAGTCTGAATTTTTTTGATTCTATCTTTTCTATATAGAATATATTTTATTCTATATCTTCCTACTGGTGTAATTAAATCACCTTCTTTTCTTTTATAACCAATTCCCCTTTTACCTACGGCACATTTTGCTTTATAGTTATTACAGATTAAATACTTTTTATTTATTTTGATATGCACAATCTAAATGTTTTAGTTCTAGGTCCTTCGTCATTTTATTCAACTTTAAATGAACTTAAGATGTTTTTAAAGTTTAATCCATTACCAGAAGATACGAACGAAAACCCCAATATTATCCTTTTCCATGCTGATGTATTACAAATTAAAAAACAAAAAGACATAATAGATAAAAGCAATACTATTAAGATTTGTGCAAGTAAAAAAATAGAAATGTCAAATATTTATGACGCTTTTCTGGAGTTACCATCCTCTTTAAAAGAAATTAATGCAATAGTAGAAAATATAGCAGCGAAAAAAAAATTTAGTATAAATTCTTCAATTAAAGTTAAAAATTATCTGTTAAATAAAAATGAAAAAAAATTATCCAATTCTGGTGACTTTATAATTCTCACAGAGAAAGAAGTCCAGCTAATTGAATTGTTTTTAGATAATAAAAAACCAATATCAAAAAAAAATATTTTGTCATCAGTTTGGCACTACTCTGTAGAAGCTGACACACATACAGTCGAGACTCATATTTATAGATTAAGAAAAAAAATTAATGATAAATTTATGGATGAAAACTTTATCCTAAATAATAAAAATGGTTATTACTTGTGAAAAATAGAAATAAGATAGCAAAAGATCTTTTCACAACCAAGTACAGAAAAAGAGTAGTAAAACCAAAAAAAGGCAAAGGGAGTTTTAAAAGAAAAAAAACTAATTCAGAATATACTTGAAAAAAGTAATAGTTAAATTACCTGCTAAGTCTAGCTCCAATTATTTGAATGATTTTCGAGGACATTTCTGTTCCTGTATCTAAACTTTCTTTAGTTGATTTGTTATTAATAAAACCATGAAGAAAACCACCTGCAAATAAGTCTCCTGCACCTGTTAAATCTTTAATTTTAAGATTATTCTTGGCAGAACATTCTACGATTTCATTTTTGTTTATTGCAACCGCTCCTTTTTCTCCACGAGTTATAACAATTAACTTTTTTATCTTTTTAGCAAAATTAATTACTTCATCAAATTTTTTAACATCAAATAAAGACATTATTTCTTGTTCGTTCGCAAACGTAATATCTAATTTGTTTTTAACTAAATCTAAAAAATGAGGTTTATGTCTCTCTACACAAAATAAATCTGACAATGACATTGCGACTTTATTTGCACTACCTATAGCTTTTTCAAATGCTTTCTTTGGCTCACCTTCATCCCAAAGATACCCCTCAAGAAATAAAATTTCACTATTCTTCACAGCATTTGTATCAATATCGATTTCGCTAATTTTTCCTGCAGTTCCAAGAAAAGTTACCATGGTTCTCTCGGAGTCAGGTGTAATTAATATTAAACAAGTTCCTGTAGGAATTGACTCCTTTTTTTTCGAATAGAAGAATTCTACATTTTCTTTTTTTAAACCTTCTTCATACTTGTCACCTAAATCATCATCACTAACTTTTCCTATAAAGCCTACTTTATTTCCAAGTTGAGAGAGACCTACAATTGAGTTTGCTACCGATCCGCCAGAAATAGTTTCTTCTATTTTAAGTGAAGATAATAGTTTTTTAAGTTCGGACTCATCAACAAGTTTCATTGTGCTTTTTGTTAAATTATTTTGAGTAATAAATTTATCATCAACTTTGCAAATTACATCAACGATGGCGTTTCCAATTCCTAGGATTTTCATTTAAGCTTTTTTTGTTTTAATAGGTTTTTTTCTATTGGGATAACAGCTTTTACA
>MDTD01135985.1_pt1 | contig 11801 bp, 8 predicted proteins | sample 811221 | NCBI WGS metagenome assembly MDTD01 (sample SAMN05326646, study PRJNA326480) | marine metagenome | isolation source: seawater | place: Pacific Ocean: South West | collected 2011
GCGGCCTGCTCTGGAGCCATGTACATCGGGGTACCAAAGACGGTACCATCTACTGTTACCAGAGCTTCACCGCTATCACGCAAAGACTCAATCGCAACAGGTCCAGGCTGCTCGGTATCGACATTTTCGGACATAACTTTGGCGATACCCCAATCGACGACCAGGACCTCCCCATAGCTGCCGACCATGATATTCTGGGGTTTCAGGTCGCGATGCAGAACACCTTTGCTGTGTGCATATGCAACCGCATCACAGCAGCGCTGAAAGACACGTAACAAGCGATTCAGGTCGAAAGTTTGTGCCGTCTCTTCGGCATATTTTTCATCTTTCAAGCGCTCAAGGATCTCGTGCAGACTCCGTCCACGAATCATCTTCATGGTGTAATACGCTCTGCCTTCTGGATCGATGCCCACATCATGAACTGGTACGATGTTGGGGTGTTCCAGTTGTGCAGTTACCTGAGCTTCTTCAATAAAGCGGCTGAGTTTACCGGGATCCTGGCAATCCTTATTGTGCATGACTTTCATTGCCACTTCACGACGGCAATTCTGGTCGCGTACACTCAGGACTTCGCCCATTCCTCCTTCGGCCAGTGCCTGCTTGTCGGTATAGCGCTCGTCATGAGAGATGGCATCAAGAACTTCACCATCTGCGCCCTCCCTTGAACTGGAAAAGCAGAAAGTCTCCAGAATATATGACTTCACCAGATCTCTGGTTCGCTTAAAGCCGGTTTTGGGCTTTTCCTCTTCAGCCATCGTATCCCTCTGATCGCAAATCGGCAGACTCTGATTCGTTTTTGTTCACCATACGCCATGAACATGGCTGCAACCAACATGAACAATGGATAACGCTGGTGTTTTCGGGAAGAGAAGTATCATGAAAATGTGTTCATGATAGATGGCTGCTTAATTCAGAAATGCATAATATGGTCAGTTACATGGCATATAGGACTTCCTGAAAAGTGTCGCTGCCTTCTGGTTCATCTGACTGAGCGGTCGGCAGCGGCATCTTCCCTTCGGCGCATTTATCGGGTTGGAATTCACGAAAGCGGGTCGACCGGGTATGTTTCAGAGGATTCGACGTGAACCTGATCAAAGTGAGTAATGGTTGTGAAGGTACTGGTGATAGAAGATGATCCGCAGATTGTGACGTTTGTGACTGAAGGGTTTGAACGGCAAGGGATTGCGGCCGATTCCCTGCCTGATGGAGTCGAAGCAAACCAGTACATCAACACAGGAGAATATGACGCCGTGGTACTCGACCTGATGATGCCGCGTCGTGATGGTCTGGATGTGCTGCAATCACTCCGTGCAGAGGGAAACTTTATTCCAGTTATCGTCCTGACCGCGAAACAGGAACTGGATGACCGTGTGCTGGGTTTGGACATGGGTGCAGATGATTACCTGACCAAACCCTTCTTTGTTGATGAGCTGATTGCCCGGGTCAATGCTCTGGTCAGAAGGGCACGTGGAGAAAATCTGACTGTCCTGCATTATGGCTCGCTCTCTATTGATCTGGTCGCGCGGGAGGCACGTGCGGGTGCGGCATTACTGGATCTGACTGCACGCGAACTGGATTTGCTCGCTTTCCTGATGCGATCACCAGCGCGTGTTCGCACCCGCATGCAGATTCTGGAGCACGTCTGGAGTTATAATTTTGATCCTCAGACCAATATTGTAGATGTTTATATCCAGCGTCTGCGGAAAAAAATCGCTGAGCAAGGTCAGGAAAACCCTTTTGAGACCGTTCGAGGTGTTGGGTATCGCATGAATCAGTTGCCGGAGGTTACCGCATGAGAGGATCCATTCGGAGGCTGCTTCAGCACCTGATTCGGCAGGGGATTCTGGTGCTGGCGATTCCCGGATGCCTGTTGCTTGCGGTCTTGACTGCTTACTGTCTACAGAGTGGGACACTGCTCTGGGGGCGTTTTATCGTTGGGGTATTGGTCATCGCAGGGCTGCTTGCTGTTGCTGCCCATTTTCTGGCAATGCGGCTCCACCGCAAAGCGACAGAACCACTACTCACTCTGCTGGATGAACCCGCATTGAAGGGTGATAATCCGAGGGAAAGGTTGAGCAGGCAGCATGTTGTCGAAGAACTGCTGCCTGTCGTTGACAGCGTCAATTCGTTGCTTGACAGATTGGAAACAGCACTTGCTCAGGCACGCCGATTCAGCGCGGATGCTGCCCATGAACTGAAAACGCCATTGGCCATCGCGCAGGGCGAGTTGGAAAAAGCACTGGAACTGGCCGATCATGGATCGCGCGAACAACAGACTTATTCCAGTATGCTGGTGGAATTGCAGCGCCTTAAGACGATTACGCACAAACTGATGCTTTTATCACTGGCAGATTCCGAGCGACTGCCGATGAAACTGCGTCGATTCGATCTGAGTAATTTGCTGGAAAACCTGCTTGAAGATATGCGCGCCATTGGGGATCATCTGGAGTTTGTAAAGGATGTGCCTAATGGCTTGAGCATTGATGCTGATATTGACCTCCTGACTCAGGCCCTGCTGAACATCACCACTAACGCCGTCCGATATAATGTCCGGCCAGATGGTGCTCAGAAGGGTTTCGTCGTCCTGCAGGTCAGGAAGCAAGCTGGTAACGGCTATATCATTTCGGTCGGCAATACCGGTTACACCATTCCGGCAGAGGATGCCACCCAGATTTTTGATCGCTTTTATCGGAGGGATCGGTCCCATAGCCGGACGATTGAGGGTACTGGACTTGGGCTTAGCCTGTCGCAGGAGATTATCAGAGCCCATAAGGGGTCCATTCGATTGGCAACGGATGATGCGGAAAAATTGCCCCATCCCGAGTCTGGATCGGGACCACTATTGACAACATTTATTATCGAGCTACCCGCTCAAGGAGGGGCACCCCTCACCAGTTTTTGACCGCAAGATTTGATTATGCGGTAGCAAGAAGATCCTGAAGCATTTTCTTCAGGGTCTGGTAGTCGGTTTTGCCAGTACCGAGTTTGGGGATCTCGTCCAGTTTCAGGTATTTGCTGACCCGGGCCAGATTGCTGAAACCTGCTTCCTTCAGAATTCGGTTGGCATCTTCCACCGATGATTCGACGGTTGAGAAATAACAGAGCACCGGTCGTTCACCTTCACGCTCAATAAAGGTGATAGCGATTCGTGGTTCCCCTTCCTCATTGGGATAGACTTCCTGGATAGCAGCTTCCATGGCGGGAATACTGATCATCTCGCCACCAATTTTAACAAAACGCTTGAGACGTCCGGCAAGGACCAGATTACCCGCATCATCCATATAGCCAAGGTCACCTGTGATGTACCAGCGTTTCCCCTCAAGCTCGTAAAAGGCGTCCTTACTCTCTTTCTTGAGATAACCACCAAAGACATTGGGTCCATGAGCGAGGATCAGGCCGCGCTCTCCCAACGGCAGGCGTTTGTAAGTATCTGGGTTGACGATGGCCAGAGTTACCCCCCCAACAGGTTTGCCGACCCCTATGCGCTCTTCTCCAGGTCGACAAACGGTCAAAACAGGTGACGTTTCCGTGATGCCGTATCCTTCGATAATGGCACCGTCACAGAGTTGTGCGGCTCGTTCGAAGAGATCCGCGGGAGCTTTTTCAGCTCCAGAGAGCAGGATACGTAAACTGCGCAGAACATCCGAATCACCAGCAGCACGGAAGATTGCTGAAATGAAGGTCGGCGTTCCGCAGAGAATGGTAGGTTGCCAGCCACCTACCCCCCGAGCTAATTTGCGGCCTTCGGTTGGATTCGGATAGTGGGCCACTTTAATGCCGGAAACCATGGGTAGCATGGAGGTGACAGTGAAGCCGAAGGAATGAAAAGGCGGAAGGAATCCGTAAATCGAGTTGTCGCGATCCAGATTCAGCACATCCAGGCAACCTCGGATATTTCCAATCACGTTGTGGTGGGTCAGAGGGACACCTTTTGGCGCCGATTCTGAACCGCTGGTAAACAGGACGACAGCGGGTTCTTCCGGATCCCACGTTGGCTCGCGATATCGTGCGATCAGGCTGTCGGCATTGCTCTTCGCGCGCCATGCTGATTTCAGCTTCAACCCAAGGCCGATTTCCTGACGCCGGAGATCTTCCAGAGTCACGATAAGTGACTCAATAATGCTGAAATTGAGTTGATCAAGACGATCCAGAAAACGGGCAGAGGTGACGATGCGCTTTACTTCTGCTATTTCCAGCACATGCTTGAGATTAGCGTCTCCCAACGTCCAGTTGATCATAACCGGCGTCTTACCCGCGATCAAGGTCGCCATGATGACCAGATCCGCGCCTACCGATGCTGGCAGCATGACGCCGATGTTACGCCCTTCCAGTTTCCTGATGACTTCAGTCAGAACCAGAACACCGATTTTGGCGCGCTTGTAGGTCAGTACTCCTGATGTTTCATCCGCCAGGGCCGCAAGCTCGGGCGCTTGATCACAGATCTGCAGAAAGTTTTCCTGAATAGTCAGTTCCGGGTCGGGCAGGGTGATTGCAGGGCGGGTCTTACCGGTATCAAACCAGCTCTCTGGTACTTGCAGGGGCTGGATATGATGCTCCTCACCAACAGCTGCACCTGCGGCAGCCTGCATGACATCTCCGACACTCTGTAGGTCTTCGACATTGATATCCAGAACGGCGTATTGCTCCTCCAGCCAACCGATCACTTCGCCGGAATCCAGCGAATCAAGACCCAGATCACGTGCCAGATGATGGGTGGGTTGCACTTCTGCTTCAGGCTTGCCAGCCATCTCTGCAATCTGGCGAATGACAGCGTCTCGAACATCCTGTGAGATATCATCCAGGCTGTGATTAGTTTCCTTTTTCGCCTGCAGGTCAGGTAAAGTCAGGGTCTCACTGCGTTTCCAGAAAAGATATGGGACGAGAATTGGTTCCTCTGGGCCGGGTTCATTGTAAAAGCCCTCCAGCCACTGATTCACAGCCATTTTATCCTTCCCCTTCAGGACATCTGGTGCTTCCGCTTTCACGGTCACCGAGACCCGACGACGTGGCATGAAGATACCAAGGTTCAGCAGCAGGTACTTCAGACTTTGCTTCAGGCAGGCTCCAAGATCTGGGCGACCCTGTTTCATATACCACGCATACATGCTTCCAAGGAGACCGCGGGTACGCACTACCACAATTGGTGTATTCGGGCGGCGCTGTAGCAGGTCATACACTGCGGAGGTGCTGCGCAGATCTTCAACTTTATCCCGCATCAACCGTCCGGAGGGATAGAGCAACACATTGTCCCCTGCTTCCAGGCATTCCGCGACCCGATCCAGAGCATGCTCCATACGAAGCTTTTTGTAGGAGCCCATCCGTCCTTCCATGTTAGGCAAGGGGATGGCGCCGACCAGTTTCATCAGCCAATGAAGGCCGGTCATGTAATAAAAATCTTCTACCATCAATGGATGTGGGCGCAGACGGGACCAGAAAAGGACCATGATCATAACCGGGTCCATTTCGCCCGGATGATTGGGTAGGATCAGCGCCCCTTTCACATCTTTAAGGGAATCAGCTCCCTGAATATCAACGCGATAACGCAGCCAGAGCAGGAATCGAATACCGACAGCCAGAAGTCCACGTACACATTCAGCCATCAGCTTGTGATCTCCTCTACATGAGGTGTAGGTTACCGTTCTGCCCGGCGACTGAAACGAAGATGAGCCAGACAACCTGCTCCTGCTGTCGATCCGTAGCGGCAGAACTGTAGCCTTTCCTCATCCCTCCCGCAAACACGTCTGCATGATCTACCTCATATTGACTCTTATTCTTTTGGTGGTGCTTCTGGTTTGTTTTACCGGCAAACCGCCAATGCCCGTGCAACCAATGCCTGATAAGCTGATTCTGGATATGCATTGTCATACCGCTGGCATTGGCGCAGGCGACTCTGGATGTTTTCTTAACGAGCGCATGCGTAAAAGCTGGAAATATCCGCTATACCTTGGGGCATTCGGTTCAACACATGATGAGGTGATGCGAGAAGGCGATGGTGCCATTCTCCGGATCTTAAGTGAAGGATTACGCGAGAGTCGCTATGTCCATGGGGCAGTTATATTGGCAATGGACTGCGTCATCAATGAAGACGGGACTGAAGACTGGGATCGTACAGAGCTTTACATCCCGAATGAATTTCTGGTACGCGAGTTTCCAAAGTATGATAATCTGTATTATGCAGCTTCGGTTCACCCAAACCGTGAAGATGCTCTTGAGCGGCTTGAGCAGGCAAAGGCTGATGGTGCCGTTCTCCTCAAATGGCTCCCTGCCATCCACCATATCAACGTTGCTGATGAGCGCTATGTGCCCTTTTATGACAAACTTGCTGAGCTGGATTTACCACTATTGACCCACGTCGGAGCAGAGCGTTCATTTACGACTGCTGATCATGATGCTGGTGATCCTGTACGCTTGCGGCTGCCTTTATCCCGTGGGGTAAAAGTCATTGCCGCGCATATGGCGAGTACAGGAAAGATTGATGGACAACGTCAGATTGACCGGTTGATTCCGCTGTTCGATGAGTTCCCCAATCTTTACAGTGACATCTCCAGCTTGACCCAGATCAATAAGCTTGGCTTTCTCGCCGAGAGTATCAAACAGGAAAAGGTGGTGCCACGTTTGCTGTATGGTACCGACATGCCGTTACCACGTACGCCAGTCACAAGTGCTTGGTACTTTATCAATTACCTGACACTGCCACAGATCCTGCGGATACAACAAGTGAAAAATCCATGGGATCGTGATGTCCTGCTTAAACAGGCTCTCGGCGTGCAACCAGAGATTTTTCAGCGTCCGGCAGACTTTCTGAATATCGCCATTCCCGCCTGCGACGGGGCGACGGGATGTGAGCAACGGAATCTTTGATGAATAACACCATACTCATGATGACCGCGATAAGTTGCATGTCTTTCAGAAACTACCGCTTTTTTTTCGCAGCAAGCTTGATCCATACGTGAGGAGAGATACAGTTCCTGTCTTCGCCAGTCGACAAGTCAACGACTGCGGACAAAAATGGGCGGCTAGCTCAGTTGGCTAGAGCATTTGGTTTACACCCAAAGGGTCGGGGGTTCAAGTCCCTCGCCGCCCACCATTTTCAACACCAGACAAGCATTATTTGTCTGAGTGTCTTTCTTCTTTTACTTGGTGCAAGGAACCGCATTATTCGGATGCGGATGGCCGTTGCGCGATGACCAGGAATTGGTGCCCGAAGAATCGCCATACAATCGGTATTTTCAGATAAAACTTCAGCATGAAGAGTGGAGGTTTAAATCCCTGAGACATGCTGTAAGGAAGGAATCGGGCACATTGGTACTGGATGTCAAAGCCAGACAAGGTGAGCAGCTCTGCGATGGAATGGTGAGAAAGTGCAATGTGATGATCCCAGAAATCCCAGTATGCACCACCAAGTACGGCGATGTTGGGTCCCAGGCAGATCATGCGCCCATTTGGTTTTAGGGCACGAATCGCTTGTTCCATGGTATGGACTGCCGAGCGTTTATCGGGTAAATGCTCAAGAAAATTGCTGGTGAAAACAACATCCAGACTATTTTCAGGGAGTTGCCAGGGCGTTGAGCAATCCTGCTGAAAAAAGGTCACATCATCGTTTATCCGCAAGCCGGTTTCAGGATTCAGGTCCATGGCATATTTTTGACTGGCTGGGATCTGATTGATGAACTCCCCCCAGCCAGCGCCCAGGTCCAGTACCGCGTCATCCGGACTGATATATCTAGCAAAAAAATCATTGCAGAGTACAGACCATACTTGCACACGATATTGGTCGTGCGCGCTGAAGCGTATCTGGTATTCGAGCTGGAGCTCTTCAGGTGTAGGCATGTACTATCCTCGCCAATGTTTACCGGCGGCTTTGCCTTCAGTCAGGCGCTTCAGGAAGCCGATTGGCCAGGGAAAATGAATGCAGGGGAAAGCAACCAGCAAATATGGGAACAGTCTTACATTTCGGTCCTGCATGGTTAATTGCAGGGAGGAAAGCGCATCGGCCAGCAGGTAAGAGCCTGCACCCAGGCTAAATAGGGTCCAGAATGGCCATGCAGGTATTGCTGGTAAAAAGCTGGTAATAGCAGCGAGCACAAAACTTGTCAGAAGGCCAAGCAGGAATGCCAGAGGAATGAGCTGGCGGAATGCGGTCAGCTTACGATAGGTGAGAAAGGTCTGCCCTTTGGCACCGCCGTAAATAAAATACTGTCGAGCCAATTCGCGGAAGGTTGCTTTGGCAGGATATCGTACAATGAGATCTGCGTTGAGATAGATTTTGCCGCCGTTATCCCGAATGCGCTTATTCAGGGCAGAATCCTCGGAAACGACCGGGCCATCAGCATCGAAGCGGCCAATCCGGTCAAAGACATGTTTTGGAAAACAACCTAAATAGACCGTATCCACGAAGCCGGATTTCCCACCCAGACGGAACTGCGCATTGCCTACCCCAAATTTGTGGCCCGTAGTAAGAGCAATAGCCTTCTGCTTCAGGGATTTCCCATATTGGCGCTGCACTCCTCCCACATTATCTGCCCCCGTCTCCTGCAGGGTTTCGACGCAGGTGCGAATGTAATTCTCAGGAATCATGGAACGCGCATCGACACGCATGATGTAATCACCAGTTGCATGTTCCAAGGCGATGTTCAGCGCAGTATATGGCAGGCGCTCAGGGTTATCATAGACGTCGATATTGCCATATTTTGCCTGAAATTCTTTGACGATCTCCAGTGAACGATCATCAGATTCACCATCAATGACCAGAATCCGGTATCGGTCATGTGGATAATCATTGCGATAAATTCGTTCCAGGCACGCTGTCAGATTGCGTTCCTCATTGCGGATGGGCAAAAGGATGGAAAGGGTAGGCAGAGACTGATCATCAGCCATGGTCATGAACCGCGACCACTCATGAAATTGACCAGCACCTTGGTGCCTTCCGTATCAAAGGTATAGCGCATTTCGCGGAGGCCGGCTTTAGCCATGGTTTCACAGAATTGTCGATGATTCTCTTCCACGTAAAATACAAAAAAGCCACCACCACCAGCTCCCGAAATCTTGCCACCAAGTGCGCCGTTATCGAGGGCGAGTTGATAAATCTGGTCGAAGCGTGGATTAGACATTTTGTTTGAAATCCGTTTCTTGTGCTCCCAGTGCTTGTGGAACAGCAGACCCACATCTGTCAGATTGCCGGTTTCAACCGCATCCAGAATCTGATAACCAATTTCCTTGATCACATGCATCGAATCAACGACGTTAGCTTTTTTGGTCTTGGCACCCTGGCTTTGCTCAGCAAGAATCTCATCTGCTGAGCGTTGGGTATTGGTATAAAACATCAACAGGTTTCGGTTCAGGTCGGTAATGGTACCATGATCCGCATTCGCACTACGAACCGAGACGTTTCCATCCTTGGCGATTTCCAGGATCGTCAGGCCCCCGTAAGCTGCAAGGTACTGGTCTTGTTTACCGATCGGTTTGGCAAGGCGGATCATCTCCAGTTCGCAGGCCTGCTCAGCCAGCTCCTGAAGTGGAATGTATTGCCGTTTCATCGTGCGTAACGCATTGAGCAGACCCACCGCATAGGAGCTTGAAGATCCCAGACCTGTGCCCGCCGGGACATCCGCCATTGAGATGATCTCAATAGCGTTTTCGATATCCATCATGCGGAGTGCTTCCCGGGCGATATCGTGCTGCAGCTCATCTCTATGATCAACGATCTCCGTGCGCGAATACTTGACCCTGACCTGATCGTCGACAATCGGACGGTTAAGATTGATGAACATGTACTTATTAAGAGCAGCCGAAAAAATGAAACCACCGTGTTGCGAGTAGTAGCTGGGAAGGTCTGTGCCACCACCACCAAGGGTAACACGAAACGGAGTGCGGGTAATGATCATAAGCTGGGGGAATCCTCTGGTCAGTCAGATCGGCAGGTTAGATTGAAGATGCGGCTTGAAGCGAATCTGCCGGTTTGGCGACAACCCACATGTCAATAACACGCAGATCATCAGGCTCATATGCGGAAAACTGGGGTGCAAGAGTCAGTTCGTCAAGGTCCGAAACCGGTGCCAGGCCACGGCGATCATCCAGAACTGAGAAACCAGCCTCTGAGAATAGTTTGATGAAGTCGCTGCCACGCAAACGGTTTTGGTACTGGAGGTCATTGTTATAGCGCCGGTATTGCTGTTCGGAAAACTGCAGGAAATGAAGTGGCGTCAGACTCTTATCGAAGTATGAATAGTGATCGCCCGGATCGATGTGATGGCTCATGATACCTTCCGGATGACAGAGCCTGAGATATTCTTTCAGGATTGCAGCGAGTGCTTCTCGGGGAATGTGTTCAAATGTATTATTGGAAACGAACAGGTGGAATGCACCGTCCTCTCTGCCAGTCTGTAGTACGTCCTGAATATGCACATGGATATTGAATTGCCCTAGAATCCCACTTGGTGAGAGCCCTTGCCGGTTCTCTGGATTGCTTACTACGGGATTCATTAGCTGTCTGAAGTTCGCCATCCGCTCCGGTAGCACAGTCAGACCGTTTTGCTCAAGCGTACCATCATCTGCCGCTGTGAGAATGCGCTGGCATACTTCCAATGCCCGATCAGTATCCATTAATGGGGTAATGTCGTAGGTGTGTACATCACCAGCGCCCAGAAGGTAGAGAGCCACGGGAACAACCGGATACCAGCCTGTGCCGATTTCCAACACGGTTGCGTCTGCCGGAATTGAAGGACCATGATGCTGCTGGTAGTGCTTCCAATGGCTGGCTGCTTTCCTGATCTTGCCATAAAACATCTCATCAGAAAGTTTGAGGGTACGAGTCACATATTTCTGAAAGAATAGGTTCCAGATGTGGCTGCGTGGCAGTTTTGACATGGTGCCCTGCAGGGCTGCTTTCAACTTCCAGCTGGGCATGGTGTCATTCCGCTCTTATTTACTTTCGTATCATCTACCATCTGGCGAATCTGCATGATTCTTGCAGCCCAGTCATCGGCTTTGACCGAATCCGAAATAGTTTGAGCATCTGCATTCAGAAGAAAGTCCTCAATAGCCTGAACCCATTCGTCAATGCTAAATGCTGTTTTGACCCAGGAGGACATATTGACAAGCTCGGGCAATGGCGTTGCCACAATAGGCGTGCCGGTTGCCAGGATTTCCCGGGCTTTGATTGGGTTTACGGACATATTGAGTGGGTTATCCATGTCATAAGGGATCATGGCCACATCAAACCCTTTACACCATGCTGGCAGTTCCAGATGTTCTTTTCGTCCAGGCAGATAGACATTGTTTAGCGTAGGCAGTTCACCTAAATCATGAACAACCGGACCGACCATGACAAATGACCACTCTGGCTTCGCTTTTGCCAACTTGGCCACCAGTTTGAAATCTATGCGGTCTACCAGGTTGCCATAAAAACCGACAATGGGGCGGGGCAGATGATGCAATTCTTCAGGGATGTCGAGGTCATTTCCCAGGGCGGTAGAAAAAAGCCGATGATCAACCCCATGGGGCATATAGTGGACTGGAGCCTCTGTTTGAGATGCGCATTTATCCTGCAAATGTCGAGAAGTGGCAAAAACAATATCAGCGTGCTGAAGCATCAGCTTTTCACATCTCACGATTTCCACCGGATCAACACCATGCATATTTGACCAGTCATCCACGCAGTAGTAAATGACCGTTTTTTCATGGAATGCCCCGATATAATCGCCACCGCTGGGAATAAATGCCCAGTGCTCTGTTTCATGAAGCTCAGTTGGTAGCGATTTTAATTCACGCTTGACGGCGGAGCCGAGCATGCGCCGATTAAA
>MDTD01010890.1_pt1 | contig 11800 bp, 11 predicted proteins | sample 811221 | NCBI WGS metagenome assembly MDTD01 (sample SAMN05326646, study PRJNA326480) | marine metagenome | isolation source: seawater | place: Pacific Ocean: South West | collected 2011
CCCGGAGATATTTACAATAATGAGCTGTGGGGGCCTTTAAAAGATGAGACTTACTCTTGGCTTCAGAGAATTTGTATGGACCTTAATACGCCTCATACACAAGCAGAGGTTGCACATCAAAACTTAATGTTAACTTTAGCAATGGATCTATCAGCGAAGTCGAAGAAAGAGGTTGACCTAAATTTATCTGAAGAAGAAATTATGGATAGGCTAAATTTCGAGAATAAATAATCATACCCTTGCTATTATCATTGATATACCTTGCCCAACGCCTACACACATTGTGCATAATCCGTAGTCTATTTTTTTTGAATGTATCTCAATAGATGAAGTCAAGGCAAGTCGGGCACCCGACATTCCAAGTGGATGCCCTAACGCAATTGCCCCACCATTTGGATTTACTATTTCACTATCATCTGCAATACCTAAACCCCTCATACATGCCAAAGATTGAGATGCAAAAGCTTCATTTAATTCAATAAGGCCAATCTGCTCCAGTTCTATATTGAGTGACTTAATTAACTTTTGCGTTGAAAATACTGGTCCAATTCCCATATACTTTGGCTCAACTCCTGCGGTCGCCCCCCCACAATACCTTGCAAGTGGCCTTAGTGAGTATTTCTTTACCATATCCTCAGAGGCAATGAGTAAGCATCCTGCTCCATCATTGACGCCAGAAGCATTTCCAGCAGTTACTGTTCCATTTTCTTTGAATGGCGTGGGTAATTTAGCCATCTTATCCAAATCCGTCTCTCTTGGGTGCTCATCTTCCGCAAAAGTTAATGGCTCCCCTCTTTTTTGAGGTACCTCAACAGACATAATTTCCATCTGAAATCGACCATTTTTCTTAGCCTGTTGATACTTTTTTTGACTATTAAATGCAAATAGATCTTGGTCTTCACGATTTATATTATAATGCTCTGCAACATTTTCAGCAGTTTCTGGCATAGAGTCCGTACCATAAATTGAAAACATCTTCTTATTTATGAAGCGCCATCCGATTGTAGTATCCTCAACTTTATTAAAGCGTGAGAATGCGCTCTCAGATTTTGGCATCACAAAAGGTGCTCGTGACATATTCTCAACACCTCCAGCAATAACTAACTCCATTTCCCCAAGGGCAATTGCTCTGCATGCAGTAATTACAGCGTCTAGCCCTGAACCACATAGTCTGTTAATAGTGGTGGCAGGAACGGAGATGGGTAAACCGGACAGCAGAGTTGCCATTCTGGCCACATTACGATTATCCTCACCAGCCTGATTTGCGCATCCGAATATTACCTCATCTATTTCAACTGGATCGATATTTGGATTCTTTTTAATTAACCCACATATAACGGTCGCAGCAAGATCATCCGCTCTCAAAGAAGAGAGAGATCCGGCATATCTACCAATTGGTGTTCGAACCCCATCGCATAAAAATACATTTACCATTATTCTACCCTATCAATCCCTTGCCCTTTGTCCAAATAAAATCTTTTGAGCTTCAAGATCTTTTGATAAATCATGATTAATATCTGCACCAATACTGACACCTTTAGTTACAGCCGGCCTAGCCATCATTCTTTCGAACCATAATTTTAAATGTGGAAAATTCTCCAAATCCTGTCCCTTCCTATCAGGATTCCGGACCCAACCTATACACGCCATATCAGCTATTGAATACTCTACAGCTATATATTCCCTTCCATCTGACAATTTTTTATTTAAAACACCATACAAACGATTAACCTCATTAGTATATCGATCAATTGCATACTGAAGTTTTGTTTGAGAATAGTTACGAAAATGATGGGCTTGCCCACCCATTGGTCCTAAATTGCCGACTTGCCAAAACAACCATTGATCAACCTCAATCTGTTTTCTGGGATCTGAAGGATAAAACATTTCAGTTTTTCTGCCCAAATACTGTAAAATAGCGCCAGACTCAAAAATTGAAATTTCTTTTCCATCTGGACCATCAGGGTCAATAATGGCAGGCATACGATTATTTGGTGATATTCTTAAAAATGATGGTTCAAACTGTTCCCCTTTTGAAATATTTACGTAATTTAAATTATATGGGTATTTGGCCTCTTCTAAAAAAATAGATATTTTAAAACCATTTGAAGTTGGCCAATAGTACAACTCAATTGGCAACTTATTTGAAAAGTCATTCATTATAAAACTCGCTTTACCATAATTATTGATATATAGATAAATACCACTATTACAAAAAATTTGGAAGCAGAATGGGTCTTTTTGACTGGATAAGATTAATCATACTATCTCTTTTTTGGGGCGGTTCATACATATGGATTGAGTTTGCACTAATGACAATATCACCATTAACAATTGTGTTCTTTCGAGTGTTTATGGCATCTATATTTCTTCTGAGCGTGTGTAAAATATTAAAGTTGAGTTTTAAGATCAATAAGAAGCTGCTTCTGATTTTTTTAATGATGAGCTTATTTAATAATGTTATCCCATTCAACCTAATTGCTTGGGGGCAATCACAGATAACAGCCTCAGTTAGCTCAATACTTAACGCAACAACGCCATTATTTACAGTCATACTGGCGCACTATTGGCCGAAAGGTGAGAAAGCAACTCTAAATCGCATTATTGGAGTGGTTGTAGGTATTTGTGGTGTATCAATTCTTATGGGACTCAGTTTTGATGATCTGAATAATTCAATAAGTGGACAAGTTGCAATTCTCTTGGCCTCTATTTCCTACGCGATATCGGTTTTATTTGGTAAGCAAATTGATAGTTCAATTCATCCAGCCATATCCGCGACTATGATGTTGTGTATCTCATCGATAATTCTAATGCCAATTGTAATTTATATGGGTGTTGATTTCATTGCAGTATCAAAAATAGAGTCGATTATTCCTCTGCTTGGGCTTTCAATATTTTCAACAGCTGTAGCATATTTAATATTTTATAAGTTAATAAAAAATATTGGCTCGAACGTAATGCTAGTGACATTGCTTATGCCAATAAGTGCTATATTTATGTCCATTATCTTTCTGGGAGAGTCAATTGCGACGCAGCACATTGTCGGACTTATATTAATTCTTACTGGTTTGATATTAGTGGATGGACGTATCCTGCAAAAATTGAAAAAATAGTTATATCCCGATCTTTTTCTTTACCAGATCATTAACCTTAGCTGGATTAGCCTTACCCTGACTTTCCTTCATTACTTGACCAACAAACCAACCTATCAATTTAGGTTTTTCGCGCGCCTCTTCAACTTTATCCATATTGGACTCAATAATTTTATCTACGATCTTTTCGATAGATGACTCGTCTGTTATCTGTGATAAATCTCTCTCTTCCACGATTAATTTTGGACTCTTTCTCGTTTCCAGCATGATCTCAAAAACATCTTTTGCAAGTCTGCCTGATAAAGTTCCATCAGAAATTAAATCTATGAGCTCTCCGAGTTGATCAGAGGACACAGGGGTGTCCTGAATATCCAGATTTAACTTATTCAATGCACTAAATAATTCCCCTGTTATCCAGTTGACAGATATTTTAGGATCCCTGCCACTTGCAACACTCTCAAAATACTCTGCGTAATTTTTATCTGATACAAGAATATCTGCGTCGTAGGAATTTAGTCCATAACTTTTGATTAATCTCTCTTTCTTATGATCAGGAAGTTCTGGTAATTCACTGGTAATCTCTTTTATAAAATCGTCTTCGAGGCTTAAGGGTAGGAGATCAGGATCAGGAAAATATCTATAATCGTGAGCTTCTTCTTTACTTCTCATTGATCTGGTTTCACCGTTTGAGACATCAAAGAGTCTAGTTTCTTGGACTATATCTCTACCGTTTTCTATTTCGTTTACTTGCCTTCGAGCCTCATAATCAATCGCCATTCCGATGAACCTGATAGAATTAACATTTTTTATTTCACATCTTGTACCAAGGTTTTCTCCCGGTTTTCTCACAGAGACATTTATATCTGCACGAAGAGATCCTTCTTCCATATTACCATCACATGTTTCTAGATATCTCAGTATTGTTCGTAGTTTTGTAACGAATAACTTAGCCTCTTCTGAACTTCTTAGATCCGGCATTGTAACAATCTCCATAAGAGCAACTCCAGACCTATTCAGATCAATGTATGAGTTTTCAGGATCTATGTCATGAAATGATTTACCTGCATCCTGCTCTAAATGCAGCCGCTCTATTCGGACAATTATGTCTTCCCCATCCTTTAAAGAAACTTTTACTTGCCCTTCTCCAACTATTGGATATTTGAATTGAGATATCTGATAACCTTGAGGTAAATCAGGGTAAAAATAATTTTTTCTATCGAAAACAGAATAACTATTAATTTTAGCTTTTAGCCCCAAGCCAGTTTTTACAGCTTGCCGAACGCAATGTTTATTGATGACTGGAAGCATGCCGGGCATTGCCGCATCGACCAGACTGACATGTGACATTGGAGCGCCTCCGAATGAAGCCGATGATCCTGAAAATAATTTTGAGGCTGATGTCACTTGCGCGTGAATTTCTAAGCCTATTATTACTTCCCATTCGCCATTTTGACCTTCAATGGTATGCCTTACTTCACTTGTGGTATTTATCTCATTCATTTTTCTAAAATTCAGCTAATTTTAAATTAGCCACCATTCTGATTGATTTTTAATAGAAGATCTCGATTTTTCAACCACTGATCCGAACTGGAATAATTTTCCTTCGTTGAAGTGATTTGTAATTATTTGTATTCCCATCGGTAGCCCTTTTCTATCAAGTCCACTGGGAATAGATATTGCCGGGAGTCCAGCAAGATTTACTGGAACGGTTAAAATATCGTTTGAATACATTTTCAAGGGATCCGACAAATTTTCTCCAATACCGAATGCTGTGGTTGGCGTAGTTGGGGTTACAATCGCATCTACTTTTTCAAATGCCTCAACAAAATCTTTGTGTATTAACCTTCTCACTTTTTGCGCCTTTAAGTAGTATGCATCGTAATACCCAGCTGAGAGCACATATGTGCCAATAAGGATCCTTCTTTTAACTTCAGCACCAAAACCCAGACCTCTTGTATTTTTATAGAGATCATCCAAATCATCTCCTTTTATTCTAGAGCCATATTTTACGCCATCGTAACGTGCGAGGTTTGAAGATGCTTCGGCTGGGGCTATGATATAATATGCAGGCAGTGCATATTTAGAGTGAGGAAGGCTAATAGATACAATTCTCGCTCCTGCAGACTTATACCAATTGATTGCATCTTCCCAATTTTGCTTTATGTCGTCTTCGAGGTCTAACTCTTCATATTCCTTCGGTACCCCAATAGTCATCCCTTTGATACTTTTGCCGATGGACTGCTCATAATCTTCAACATCAATATCAGCACTAGTGCTATCCTTTTCATCATATCCAGCCATATATTTTAATGCCAGCGCTGAGTCAGCTATAGTTTTTGTTATTGGCCCAGCTTGGTCTAAAGACGATGCGAATGCCACAATGCCCCAACGTGAACATCGACCATAAGTTGGCTTCAGGCCAACAGTTCCGGTAAATGCTGCAGGTTGACGGATAGACCCTCCAGTATCAGTAGCGGTGGCCAGCGGACATAATGATGCTGCGACAGCTCCCGATGAACCACCTGAAGATCCTCCAGGAACAAGCTCTTTATCAGAGTTTATTTCTTTCCATGGATTAACGGCTGGCCCTGAGCTACTAGTTTCGTTTGATGAGCCCATTGCAAATTCATCATTACTGAGCTTACCAATTAATATCATTCCCTCGTTGTGTAATTTTTGGGTAATTGTGGATTCATATGTAGGTACGAAATTCTCTAGAATTTTACTTGATGCAGTTGTTTTAACACCAGCTGTACAAAATAAATCTTTTACCCCGATTGGAATACCTTCGAGTGATCTAGCTTCTCCCTTAATTATTTTTTGATCACTTTCATGAGCCGCCTTGAGTGCATCCTCAAAGTTTGTGGTGTTGAATAGATTTAATCTTGAAGATTTGGATATTCGCTCAATGTACTCATTTAATAACTCGACAGCTGTAAATTCTTTGTTTTGTAATGAATTTCTTATCGATACCAAATCTGATGAAACCAAATCAATCATAACTACTCGATGACCTTTGGCACCACGAAGAAATTTTCATCATCAGCGGGTGAGTTTGATAGAATATCTGATACTTTGTTTCCATCTGTAACTAAATCTTCTCTCATACGAAGTGTGTTAGTCAGACTATTAGACATTGGGGTCACATTTTCCGTATCAACTTCATTCAGTGCATCAACCCAACTAATTATTGTTGATATCTCACTTTCAAGTTTTTCAACTTCTTGATCTGTAATAGATATCTTAGCTAGATTTGAGATCTTCAGAATTGTATCTTTCGTTATTGTCATATTATTTATTTTGCTTACCATAAGATTTATATATAAAAAATGACAAATTTAATATCATTTTTTTCAATAATTTCGAGTATATTAATCTCATGATATATAAGGAATTAAACGATGCCATTAAAATTCTAGAGTCAAAAAAAAGGCTCATTGGAATAGATTTGGGCACAAAGACAATTGGACTTGCAATATCCGATCCGTCTATGACTATTGCTTCACCATTGGAAACAATAAATAGAAAAAAAATAAAAATAGATCTTCAGCGGATTCAGAAACTTGTAGATGAGTTTGAAGTTCATGGGATTATCCTTGGATACCCGATTAATATGAATTATACAGTTGGACCTCGAACGCAATCAACAATATCTTTCGCTCACGAAATGGAGAAGGTCATTGCAATCCCAATCATCTTATGGGATGAAAGATTATCTACATTAGCCGCAGAAAAAGTCTTAATTGATGCTGATTTATCGAGAAAGAAAAGAAAGCAAGTGATTGATAAAATGGCAGCAACATACATATTACAAGGCGCCCTTGATCGACTTAGAAATCACAAAAAAATCTAACATCAATACTAGCTGCTATCTGCGAGCGCGTCTGTCATTATCCTGATATTTTCAATACCATCCTTATATGTGGATCTTGGCTCGACATTCTTGATTATTGCGTTTGTAAAATCGACAACCTCCCCGAAGAATGAACTGATTGGTTCGATCATTATTTTTTCATTATTGTGATAGATCTTCTCATCAGTTCTTATACCAAAGACATTTTCACCAATTATGGAACTCTCGTTCGAGTAGATTTCAATTCTATTTATTGGCGGAAGAATTGCCGAAGCGGTAATATCACAGACAACTTTTTCATTAAAATTTAGAGAAAGTGTTGTAATTTCATCGTTTATACTACCAAATTTAGGAGAAAGTGATATTTTTTTCATTTTTTTTGGTTCACCAAAATACCACCTAAATATATCAATCATGTGTGCCCCGGTTGCGCTCATTGCCCAAAATTTTGACTCTTTACCAAGCGCCCTCCATCCAGATGGGTCATTTTGTTGTGTTGTAAGCATGGCTCGAGCATAATAAACTTGCCCAATTAAATTTGAGTCCAAGGCATCTTTTATATAACGAAGACCTGCATTAAATCTGTTATTATGTGCCATCCCAAAGATTATGCCTGCCTTTTCAATCTCAGTTATCATATTTTCACAGCTTTTGACGCTTGTTGACATTGGCTTCTCGCATAATATATGTTTTTTTGCGCGGCAAGACTTTATAACCTGCTCCTCATGAAGTCTGTCTGGTGTGCAAACAATTACTGCATCAAGATTTTTCTCCCCAAGCAAGTCATCAATCTCGACATATGCCCTTGGTATTGAGTGCTTGATTGCAAATTCAGACCCTTTCAAATCATTACGTGATAATACGGAGATTATATTTACGTCATCAATTTTATTTATTGCTGGTATATAGCCATATTCCGCTATCCTACCAGTACCTAATAATGCAACATTAAGTGTCATGATGCCTCATATAAATTTTTTATTAAAGAATACATTTTCAAAAAAAAAATAAATAATCTTGCAGAAATTATCAAAGAGCGATATACAATATTATTTTAATGAATAAAAAAAGTAAAGACTCTCTTTATTTACCTCAGCTCATACATTTGCTGGGCATTGAAAAAATTTCCCCACAAGATATCCATTTCCTAATAAAAAAATCACAAGAGTGGTTTGCAAGTAATAAAGATAAACCGAAGAAGTCTGATATTCTTAGAGGAAAAACCCAAATAAATCTATTTTTTGAACCCTCAACACGTACACAAAGCTCATTCGAACTTGCCGGTAAAAGATTAGGCGCAGACGTTATAAATATGTCACTCAAACAGTCATCTGTTGCAAAAGGCGAAACTCTAATTGATACAGCGGTAACATTAAATGCCATGAAACCAGATCTATTAATTGTTCGCCATTATTCAGCCGGAGCATCAGAGTTATTATCACAAAAAGTTGACTGCTCTGTTATTAATGCAGGAGATGGGTCACACGAGCATCCAACTCAGGCAATACTTGATGCATTAACGATTATTCATCATAAAAAAGAAATAGAAGGTCTAAGGGTAGCTATATGCGGCGATATATTGCATAGCAGAGTTGCAAGGTCAAATATAATCCTACTTTCTATGCTCGGTGCGAATATCAATATTGTCGCTCCCAAGACCTTACTTCCAAAAAATATAGACTCCTATAAAGTCAAAACATACCTAGATATGCGAGAAGGGATTAGAGATGTTGATGTAATCATGATGCTGAGACTGCAAAACGAAAGAATGCTTAGCTCATATATACCAACAGCCCGAGAATACTTTCAATACTTCGGCCTTGATGAGGAAAAACTATCATACGCAAAGAAAAATGCGATCGTAATGCACCCAGGTCCAATGAACAGAGGTGTTGAAATTGATACATCTGTTGCAGATAATGTACAAAGCGTAATCAAAGATCAAGTAGAAATGGGCGTAGCAACTCGGATGGCAGTTTTAGAAACATTATCCGCAGGTAAAAAGAATGACTGAAAAGAAATTACTATTAGAAAATTCCCTACTTGTTGACCCAAAAAATGAGACAGAATTTAAAGGATCTGTGCTTATTGAAAAAGGACTTATACAAGAAATATTCACCAAACCGAGTCCAAATTACGATATTGCAGACTGCAAAATTATTGATTGCAAGAATCATGCTTTATCGCCCGGATTAATAGATATGTGGGTTTTTGCTGGTGAACCCGGATATGAACATATTGAAACTATAGAGGATATAAGCTCTGCAGCTAAAGCATCAGGAATTACATCTATTGCATGTCGACCAGACACTAACCCAATTATTGATGAGGCAGAACTAGTTCAATATATAATACGAAAATCTGAAGATAAATCAGAAATAAAAATTTTACCGATAGCGGCATTAACAAAAAAACATGAAGGTCAAAATATGACCGAAATTGGTCTACTCAAAGAAGCAGGTGCGGTTGGGTTCTCAGATGCATATAATGAAATAAATAATACAAATATACTAAAAAACGTATTCACCTACGCCTCAAACTTTGATGCTCAAATTATGCAATTACCTATATCGGACCTTGATAAATTTGGTGTAATGAACGAGAGTGAAATTTCAATGCGCCTTGGCTTACCAGGAATTGCAAAAATATCTGAAACGATTGCACTAGAAAGGGAATTACGTGTCGCACATCACACTGAAGTAAAATATCATTCGATGTGCATTTCAACTAGCGAGTCTTATGATGTGATTAATAAATTCAAAGGTATGAATGATAAAATTACATGTGGCGTATCAATTAATAACCTTAAATTAAATGAAAATGATGTTGCCGCATACAGGACATTTTTCAAAGTCAAACCGCCGCTTCGGTCAGAGAATGACCGTTCATATATACTTGAAAATTTAAATGGTGACACCATTGATATTATAACATCAAACCATGAACCACAAGGAACAGAGTCAAAACGCCTACCTTTCGAGGAAGCAGCATACGGTGCCGTTGGCATTGAGACGTTACTGGCAGCATCATTATCTTTATACCATGATGGCTATATCTCACTATCAAAACTTATGAAGAAAATGTCATATAATCCTGCAAAAATTCTCAACTTAGAGAATACAGGAAGTCTTGAAGTTGGAAAAAAGGCCGATTTAATTCTTTTTGATTTGGACCAGCCATGGGTGTGTGATACCGATGAATTAACAACGAAATGCAAGAATACAACATTTGAGAATCAAAAAATGCAAGGTAAGGTAATGCTAACAATTGTTAATGGAAATATTATCCATAATTTAATAGATCAGTAAAAAAATAATTTTGATATGATTTTGATATTTTTAGTATCACTATTTGCATATATGTTAGGCAGTATTCCGTTCGGGCTTATCCTATCAAAAAAGATTCTAAATATTGATATTCGTAAACTCGGTTCAAAAAATATCGGGGCAACGAATGTTATGAGGGCCGGTAATAAAAAAATCGGTGCTTTAACACTAATATTGGACATGTCAAAAGTCATAATACCCATCATAATTGCTAAATATTTTGACATAGATACAAGCATGATAATTATCATTGGTTTCTTCTCTTTACTTGGTCATGTATTCCCAATTTGGCTAAATTTCCGCGGGGGAAAAGGGGTTGCGACCTATTTTGGTATCCTGCTCATAATGAGCCCGTTGTTTTCATTGCTGTTTATATTTATATGGGTATCAACTTTCGTCACCACGCGATACTCTTCCCTATCCAGCATAACATCAATTATTTCAATACCTGTCGTATATATTATGGTAAATATGATGAAACTAAATGACTTTATTTATTATGATTTTTTAAGCCCAAAGGATATGGACTTTCGTATTAATTTTACGATTATACTTTTCATGAGCGTTATTTTGATATATAGGCATATGGAAAATATTAAAAGATTGATCAAAGGGCAAGAGTCTAAGCTTAAATAAAATGATATTAGTAATAGTAGAATCGCCGGCTAAAGCGAAAACAATTAATAAGTATCTAGGATCAGAATATAAAGTACTTGCGTCTATGGGGCATGTGCGGGACCTACCTGCAAAAAATGGTTCAATAGATCCTGAAAATAATTTTGAAATGAAATGGGAAAAAACAAGTAGCAGGGCTAAGACCTTGAGAGAGATTGAGCATGCAGTTGAAAAATCTGAAAAAATAGTACTTGCCACCGACCCCGATCGGGAGGGTGAAGCTATTTCATGGCACCTTTTCGAGTTATTAAATAAAAAAAAATCTAAGAATTTCGAAAGGGTTGTTTTTAATGCCGTTACAAAAGATAAAGTTCTAGATGCAATAAACAATCCAAGAAGTATTGATAGTGATCTGGTTGAGGCGTATAAAGCTCGGAGATCCCTAGATTATCTTATTGGCTTTAAAATTTCTCCAATTTTATGGACTAAACTGTCAGGCGTTAAATCAGCAGGTAGAGTTCAATCAGTTGCACTAAAAATTATTTGTGAGAGAGAAATTGAGATAGAGAATTTCAAAAGCCAAAGATATTGGTCCATTACTTCATCAATGTCAGCAAAAAATGGTCAAAATTTTACAGCATCTCTAGTATCTATTAATGAGAATAAATTAAACAAATTTGATATTAAGTCTGAAAAAGAAGCAAAAGCAATAATCAATAATCTAAATAATTCCAGTTTCACTGTATCTGAGGTTAAAAAAACAAGTATTATTAGAAAGCCCCAGCCACCATTTACAACATCAACATTACAACAGGAGGCGTCGAAAAGACTTGGCTTTAATCCAACACGAACAATGCAAGTAGCTCAAAAATTGTATGAGGGAATAGATAGTCAAAAAATTGAAGGTGGGCTAA
>MDTD01123096.1_pt1 | contig 11799 bp, 9 predicted proteins | sample 811221 | NCBI WGS metagenome assembly MDTD01 (sample SAMN05326646, study PRJNA326480) | marine metagenome | isolation source: seawater | place: Pacific Ocean: South West | collected 2011
AAGGCCGAAGGCCAGGGGGATGGAGAGGTTTGTTGAAGGGGTCGTTGCAAAGTGGCGTCGCAAATGACAACCGCATATGTTGTCCGAACAATCGAGCGTTAGGAGGATGTCGCTTGCGACATACGTATTTCCATGAGGGATTGTAGCGTATGTTCGGGTGCACTTTGCGAAGACACAAGTGCAACGACCCCTTCGACAAATAGGGGAAGAGCCGAAGGCTCAGGGGGATGGAGAGGTTTGTTGAAGGGATCGTTGCAAAGTGGCGTCGCAAATGACAACCGCTGCAAGTTCGCGATCAATCGAGCGTTAGGAGGATGCCGCTTGCGACATACGTATGATCATGAGGGATTGTAACGTATCTTCGGGTGCATTTTGCGAAGACACAAGTGCAACTGCCCTTGGATCAGGATTGAGTGAGCTCAATACGCATGAGTTGCTGACCAGCGAAGAAATAATCACCGTGGTTGAGTGGGTAGGGATCGGTAAGTCCGTGGAAGGTACCATTTTTGGAGCCGAGATCTTGCAAGTAGAACTTCCCTTTCTCTTCGTAGACACGGGCATGACGACCCGAGATGTGTCTATCAAATGGGAATGACAGTTCGCATTGCTCACGGCCAATGTTCATGGCAGGCGAGGTTGCGTAGTAGACAGCGCCTTCTTTTCCGTCGCGGAAGAGATGAACGATCCTGAAGTGGAGTGTTTCTTCGGGCGGACAGCCATAGAAGTCGGTCTCATCGTTGGGCATCTCGAGCCCATTGATGCTTTGGTAATCGTTGACCTTCTCAAAACGAAGAAGTTGTTCACCGGAGAGGAAGACGTCACCATGTTTCAGCTCGACGGGCTGTTTGATTTTGATGAAGACACCATTTGCGCTGCCTTCGTCTTTGAGCATCAAACGTCCACTGTCGTAGTAGAGATTGGCGTGTTTATGATCGAGATAGACATCTTCGGGGAAGAGAATCGTCCCATATAATCGACCGATGATGTGTTCTTCGGCATTGAGTTGGTAGGAAATCCCATCAAAACCCTCTCCTTTGATCAGAGTAAGCTTCGCCTGTAGGGAGGGAGTACTTGGAGCAGCTGGAGCTTCGGCAGCAGGAGTGCCGCAAAAACCACAAAAACGACTTCCGGATGCGATAGTGGCACCACAATTCGTACAGAGCATGATGCGAAGTCCTTTCTATTTTGAGATCAGCGTTCGATGGGTTACAAAACCCAAAAAAGTCGAATAAAACCAGAGAGACGTCGCTCTGGAGAAGGTTGTCATTCCAAGGTGATGATACCAGATATTTTGGGGAGTATACACTATGGTCGACAGGAATTGCAAACGGATAATTACGCCCGAATAAGGGATTTGACAGTCATGGTTTTCGGTGTTATGTTCCCTTCTAGACTTTTGGTCAACGTGCACAAGCTACAACCAGGCAACACCCTGGAAACATTAAACAAATCCGCAGTCGACGACACATGTCATTCCCTGCAATGGGGGCGCTCCAGAGAGCGCACCAACATTGACAACAAAGCAGCCGAAGAGCAGGGAGCTCCAAAGACTTACCATGGATGAAAAGCGAAGGAGAACGAGAGCCAGATGAGCGGGTATACAGGATACGCCCTACGATTTATCTCCGGAAAATACCAGGGAAATGAGTTTCCATTGAAAGCCGACTACGAGGTGATCTTGGGACGCGGTTCGGAGCTGGAGATTGTCTTAATGGAAGACATGGTCTCCCGTCACCATGCGAAGATCATTACAGGTTCGGATTATGTTTTGGTTCAAGATTTGGGCTCGACCAATGGGACCTTTGTCAACGGAGAACGTATACGTAAAATTCGACTCCGAGAAGGTGATCGCATTCTGATTGGGACGTCCATTCTAAAACTCGTCCCCTACGAAGGAGAGCTGCCCGTCGAAGAGCCGGCACAGCAGGCTCCAAAAATGCTCCCCCCACCCTCTTCTTCTCCGTCATCAGGGGCCCTGATCCCACCAGCGCTTCCATCTAGTACAGGGCAACTCGGCCCTGCAGCACCATCTTCTGGAAGTCTCTCTGCAATGTCCGTCCCCACGGCGACCAAAAAGCTGCCAGCCTTTGGTGCTGGGCAATCACCCTCTTCTCCTTCTTCGATGGGATTGCCCTCAGCGCCCCCTTCGCTTGATTTTGGTCCCTCCTCATCATCGTCAATGCCTGCAAGCAACGCCGATCCATTTGGGATGCCTGCGAGCAGCGCTGATCCATTTGGTGGTCCTCTCTTTGACGGACCACCACCAGCAAGTAGCCCGGCACCTTCTACGGCACCTCCTGCGGCGTTGCGCACCGGTAGCCCCACACAACTTCCCAAATGCGAACGACCAGAGCTCGGCCAACCGCTGATGACAGGAACACTCGCAGAGACTCCACTCTCGGAGCTGATCGACCTGTTTGCAAACAGTCGAAGAAATGGGGTCCTCGTGATCGACAATGGCGCACAACATGGACGCTTACATCTTCGCGATGGGCGTCTCATTTACGCCGTCCTTGACGACTACTACACGATCGAATCTCGCCCTTCAGCCATCAGAATCTTGCGTTGGCAAGAGGGGCAATATGCGTTGTACGCCCCCTTCGATCAAGCGATCCAAGAAGAGACCAACGAAGACCTCAACATGCTTCTTCAAGAAGCCCGACGTAGCTTCGATGCGATCAAAAAATTCCATCAAGACATCCCCCCAAGCACACAATCACTGAGCATCCCTGTCCCTCTAGAGAGTCCTCTCAAAGACCTGCGCCCCGCTCACCTTGAGATGTTCCAACTCATCCTCAACACAGGCGATATCAACGCAGTTCTCGGCCTCTCCACGCTAGGGGATGTCGAAACATACCAAAACATCGCCTTCCTTGTCAGACAACAATACATCTACGCTCACTGAGCCATACCGTGATACGAATCCACTGGAATCTCACCGTCATCCAATTTGCAACAGAGCAAATCGCCGAAGAAGTCCAAGAACTGTGCGCGTTGGATGAACACAGTCTACATAGTTACCACCCGAGCGGACACATCATCGATGACTCCGACGTAGAGGAGCTTGTCCAAGAACTTCTCGAAAAGGGATACACACCGAGGGTAGAAGATTGCTCAGAGTGACACCACTCCCATTGCTCGTTGACTTGCTGCGCATTTTGGGAGTGATCCGTCGACGACGACCACGACTGCTTAAAAGTGGTTATCCAGGCAAACGAGACCTCCAATCCTTCAATAAAGTCCTCACCCAACCACTCGACGCCAAAACATTTCGCTCCCTCCAAGACAGCGGCTATATCCTTTTCCTCTACGAGCTAGGCTACCAACTCGACCTATTCGAAGAAAAACAAGGACAACTCCGACTCAACGAAGAACACTGCTTTGATTTCTTCTCATCGAGCTATCTCCAACAACAAAGAGTCCTCCAAGAGACCTTTCCAGGTATGGTTTTGTGGAATGAACTTCATGAGGTCCCCGCTCTCGTAAAGCTTCCAGACGATGAAGACACTTCACTGATCGACCCTTGGAGAACAAGCTCTGTCCTCAAAGCACGACAACTGCTGACGGAGGCACTTCCTTCTTTACTGGAAACTCCAAAGACCACAGAAGAGTGTACGGACTGGCTGCTGGAACATCTATCGCCACAAATCAACATCGCCCCACAAGATGACAGCGATGTCTATCCTCGACTGGCATTTCAAGAAAACAAGAAATCGCGCACACCAGCGCGCTTTCCCGAAGATCAAGCGCGCCTTGAAGGACAGTTCTGGGAAGTCCTCTTAACACAAAGCCTCCACTGGATGGGTTGGATAGAATCAGACATGCAAGGGGCCTGGGTCCTCACACAGGACTTTCTCGTCCCTCGCTCTAACGAAGAGGAGACAACCTACCCACAAACACCTTCGCTGCTTGTACAAGCCAACCTAGAGTGCTTGCTCTTCCCTTCACCACACACGATGACGCACATTTATCAAATCGAAAAGTTTTGCAAACCACTCGATGGCGATCAATTGCTGCGCTACCGATTTGACAAAGACACCTTCTCCAACGCTCTCCAACAGGGACTCTCCTACCAACAGTGTGTGGACTTTTTGTCGGAGCAATCACGCATCCCCATCCCAGAAAATGTCTTGCAAGTCCTCAAGAGCTGGTACAACCAGTGCAATCAAATTGTGATCTCCAAAAAAGGCGCGATTCTCGAAGCCTCCAACAAAGAAGAGCTCGATCAGTGGACAAAAGAGGTTTTACAAGGGCTCCCCTCCGTGAGGCTTGACGACACACACCTCTTCATTCCCTCCCACGCACACAAACAGCTGAGAAAGAAGCTCCAAAAGCGACACGTTCAAAACATCGACTACGATCAACCGCCTTCGCGCTTTATCAACGTCAACTCGCAGCTTCGGATCGACGTTGAAGTCCTCAAACAGGATATTTTTGCGCAAGAATTCCTCTCGAAGATTGCCAAGATTGTCACGCTCACCCCACAACGAGCGACCTACCAGATCACAAAGGAGACCCTCACACAAGCCATCGAAGATGGGAAACACGTCGAAGAAATTCTCGAATTTTTCGAAACCAGAGCACACATTTTCCCATCAACTGCGCGCTTGAGATTGGAATCACTGACCCGACACATCGGCAATGTTTACGCAGGACAGGCCGAACTCTTCCTCACCGAAGACGAAGAGAGCATGGACAGACTACTCTACGAAGGTGGTTTATCTGTCCACCTCAAACGAATTGGACCGGCTGCAGCGCTGATCGTGACAAACAAACGCAAAGAATTTGAGTCACTTCTCGAAAGTTTTGGGTTGCCGAACCAAGATCACCCAAACCCCTCCAACAACGCTCTTTGGGAGCCAGAAGATACATAGTAGGACGTCGAATGAAACGGATCGCACTCACAGGCGGCATCGCAAGCGGGAAATCCACAGTCTCAAACTACATACAAAGCAAAGGAATCCCCGTTATCGACGCAGATCAAGTCGCTCGTGATGCTGTCGCACCAGGTATGCCAGCCTACCAGGAGATCGTGCAGACATTTGGGCCAGACATCCTCCTCAATGACAAGCAAATCGACAGAAAAAAACTCGGCAGTATCGTCTTCTCTTCACAAGAAAAGCTGCAACAGCTCAATCAGATCACACACCCGAGAGTCGCACAACTCGCCGCAGAGCGCTTTGTCGCGCTCGAAGAACAAGGACACTCCTTCGTCGTCTACGAAGTCCCTCTCCTGTTTGAAAACCAACTACAAGACCAATTTGATACCACCATCCTCGTCTCCGTCCCCCTCGCAGTCCAAGTCAAACGACTGACACAACGTGATCCGATCACTGAAGAAGAAGCCCTCGCAAGGATCAACAGTCAGTTACCTCTGGAAGAAAAAGCCAAACTCGCCGACTACATCATTGACAACGCTGGCACACAAGATCAAACCATCGATCAGATCGAAAGAATTTGGTCATCAGTTTTCCCAAGCGACACATCACCCACATGATCTAGTACCCTCCTCCAGTACAACATACCACATATCGCACATCACCTTTGACGCGCTGCCCCCTCAAAAAACACATCAATCGAAAAACAATAAAAACATACACTTACAACCACTAGTTTAAACCTTGTTATGTGGATGTTGCATACACTGTATATATAATTAAGTGCTAATTAAGTGAAATTTATGTGCAATTAACATTGAATTAGTATTTTCCATTGACGAATGACATCAAGAATGCGATGCTCTATTTCACAAAGACTTCCTTTGTCAAATACAGTCCAATAAAGCTTCACAACTGATTCCATCCGTGGACGTGCCGGGTTCGACGCGAGTGGATATTTCAGACAGCAGGAAACAGGCGTAGATGAGAAAGCCAAATCGCAACCCACACGCTCTAGAGCCCACGGACAAGACCACGCGTCTCCAGCGAATGACCGCGGACAAGACGATTCTATCGTGGTTACAAAAGCTCCAGCCTCCAGATAGAGAGACCTGTCGCAATGGCCCGCGTCCCTGTCCGCATGTCCACTGCGTGCACCATTTGTATTACAAAACAGAAGAAGTTGACGGTGAAGTCAGGGTTTTGATGCCCGAAAAGGAACTCTGGGAGCTTGGCGAGACCTGCTCACTTGATCGAAAAGAGCGCGAAAATCGCCACAGCGAAAGTTCGAAGGCGCAAGCACTCGCGACGAAACCCACCCCACCTAGTGGTCATACATTTATCATTCAATCGACTCTTCCACACAAAGCGCTCCAAAAAACCACCAAACGATAACGTTTCCGCCTTGCTTTCCCCCAGCGATTGAAGTCCCACTTGCAATGACATACAATCCCCACCATGATCAGTCCATTGATCCATCCACCCAATAACAGGAGAATCATTTTGTCCAAGCGTCCATTCTGTTGGTCTTCGTTGGTGACAAGCCGAGCATTCTGGTTCAGCACCGCAGCCTTATGTGTGGTTACACTGGTGATGGCCTCGCTGCCCCTCACAAGTGTTCTCGGCTTTGAATACTGTTTATTCTTCGGCGTAATCGCGACAATCGTCATGAGTCACTTTGCACTGGTCGCGATGTACATGCGAAATGATGCCACACAAGGTCCGAGCCTGTTTGGTACGATCACACAAGTGATTCTCGCATGTTGGACAATGCTCCTGCCCCCACTCGCGTTGATCTCCCTCAATGCGTTCCGCGTCACAAACTGCAACTTCACCTATGGACTGTTCTTATACGGACTGACAGCCGGTGTGGGTGCGATCTTTGGGACGAGCGTCGGGATGACATTGAGCGCCCCAAAAAATCGTCGCATCGCACATATCAGTGTTTACGTCGTCCCAATTGCCGGTATCCTCTGGTCCGTTTACTACGGGTTGCTGCACCCTCCTATTTACGCATACAACCCGTATTACTCGTTTTTTCCTGGTACCATTTACGACGAGCTGCGGCAGATCTCGACGACGCTGCTCGTGTACAGACTGGATACTTTGATCACGTCAGTCTTTTTGTTTGCGGTGTTGGCACTGACCTCAGGTCGCGAAGGTTTGTGGGGAACGGAGACGTGGACCTGGAGGGCACCTTACCTCCAACGTAACGAAAACGCTCTTGATGGTCGTTTGTCTTGGTCTGGCATGTGGGAACAAAGGTTCGGCCTCGTTGCGTTGCTCCTTGTCAGCTTCGTGTGGATGGTGTGGTCATTCCAACATCAAGCGGAGCTCCAGTATCGACACAATTCAGCCTCCATCCGGAAAGAGCTCGGTGGCGTCCATATCACCTCTCACTTTATCATCCACTACGATCGAGACAGTGTCACGCCACAGCAATTGCAACGCATCACACGGGATCACGAATATCGATACTATCAACTTGTTCAGTTTTTTGGTCATCGCCCCAAGTATAAGATTCGCTCATATGTGTTTAAAGACACAGCGCAAAAATCTCGAATGATGGGCGCTGCCAACACGATGATTGCGCGTCCATGGGCATATGAGTACTACGTCCACGGATCGTATTTCCCACACAGAGTGATCAAGCACGAGATGGCACACGTCTTCTCTGCTGCGTTCGGCTCAGGCCCGCTCAAGCTCTCGGCTAGGTATGGTCTGCTGTTCAACGCGGCTCTTGTAGAAGGTGTCGCAGTTGCAGCAGATTGGTCTAGCGGCGAGTTGACACCTCATCAATGGAGTCGCGCGCTGCTCGATCTCCGACGCGCACCAGACCCTGCCAATATTCTCGGTGTGACAGGATTCTACAACCACTCTTCCTTACACTCCTACACCATCGCCGGCTCCTTCAGTCGATACTTGATCGACAAATACGGCATCAAAAAGTTTAAACGAGCATATGGGACCGCCAACTTCGCGGAAGTGTACCAAAAATCACTGCGAACGCTTTCGAATGAGTGGAAAAGCTTTCTCAAAAAGATGCCCCTGAGCCAGCGAGAGAAGCAAATCGCGGCCTTTCGGTATGGTCGCAGGTATTCAATCTTCTCAAGAAAGTGTCCCCACGAAGTCGCGTCACTCAGACACAAGATGTCTCGTGCGCTTCGTTCAGAGCAGTACAGCCGCGCAATAGATCTTCAACAACAAGTGTGTGGTATATCCCCGAGACCGTACTACAAATTGCAGCTACTCCGACTCAAGTATGGTGCCAAAAAGTACAAAGAAGCGCTCGCTTACGCTTACAAACTCGAAAACATGTACAAGGACAAAAAGCTCCCTATCATGCGCCTAAAAATCAAGCTTGAGCGCGCCAAAATCCACTATCGACTCGGACAAATCGAAAAAGGTCGTCTGTTGATCAAATCCCTCCTCCACAAGCCAGCCTATCTCTCTCAAAAAAGGGCGCTCCTTGTCAGACTACACGCCCTCTCCAACCCTACATTTGCAAAAGAGATTATGGAGTATCTGGATGAAGGCTCAACGACCTCCTTGCTTCGACTCCAGAAGAGCGCGCTCCAACACAATGACCCTGTGATGCATTACCTCTTGGGCAGGAGGCACTTTATGTTTGACGCTTACAAAGAAGCGCTCGAACACCTCCTCAAAGCCCAAAAAAGCCTCAAGTCACATCCCCTCCGTGTCGAAAATATGAGCATGATCGCCAAAACCTTGTTTTATTTGGGGCGCTACGATCAGGCAGCCAGGGCATTCGAACGACTCTCCAAACAACCACTCCCCAAAGGACTCAAAAACAAGGCCCTTGATTGGAAACAGCGTGCCCTTTGGGAAAAAAGAACCTATGGCGCTCCACCAGCCCCATAAACTCACCATCACAACATCACACCACGACAAGAAAATCAGCCCGCCAAGACACACTCACCGAACAAAAAATAGCAATCCATCGCAAAAAATGTGTTATGATGCCGTCTCCCTTTGGCGGGAATCATAAATGTGTGTGATACAATAACAATCGACAGCTAGATGTTGTGGAAAGTCGATGAGCCAACGATTACAACTACCTGGTCCTATTTGGGATCTGCTATTACAGCACCCTGAACAAAAGATAGAGTTTGCCCAAGACAATTACCGTGTGGAGATCCGGATCACTGTACAAGAGACCCCCCCAACCTCGGCGGGGAGTACCGATGATCTGACGATGCCATCGGCTGAACATGATGAAACCGAACCGAGCAAAGGACGCTCGAAGCTCGCGACAAATCCAGAACTCCCAGCGGTAGGACACCAATCGGGAACTGTTGATCCAGGGCTCTTTGTCGACGAACCCCCAGCACGAAAAGAACCCAGGCCCCCAACACCCAAGCGAATCGAGACGGCCAAACCCGAACAAACAGGGATGAAACTTGAACTGCTCGATGAATCGAGTACTCAGCAAGACCGAGCAGTCCGCAAAAAGTCGACCTTTCCAGAGCAGCCACCAAGTGACGAATCACTCGCCCACCTGCCCATCATGGACGTAGGGTTTGACCTTCCCAAAAATACCAAACCCAGCTCACAACCCTGGGGATTACCATATAGACTGCTTCGCACGACAGACACACCGCTGGTATTGCAATTTCTCTTCAGACGCCTTGCCGTTCCGGTCGCACAATCTATCCACCTCGCGAGATTGCCAAGTCGAGGCCAAATGTCCTCTGTCGATCTTGCAGAAGCCGCAGGTGTCGAACAACTCCTCTCCGTCGCTGTCCCCCTCTCCGAATCGCCGAGCGAACAGCCCTCGTACAGGTTGATCGGCCAACGACACGACGAAGCCTTTGTGTTGCTCTATCAAGACGCTGAACAGAGGCTCTGCTTTGCACCGATTCAAGAAGATGGTGGCCCTCTGCAAATCGCCCTACAAGAAGGCGAAGAGCTCCTCACAGAAGAAGAACTCACACTTCTGTTCCAGACCAACGCTCGCTTTGTTGGTCCTGAGGAAGCTAAGCAATCAGCTCTCCAACTGCAAGAGCAATTACACCAACCCGACAAAAAAGAAGCCAGCCCCGAAGAAAAAGCACCGACGATGCGCCCTGCAGTCACACAAAAACACAGCACGAAGCGCGTCATTGACGTCGATCAACGCTTCCTCAAGCGGCTCAACTTCAACCGCAACCACGACGATAAACACTTGTGGGATAATGAGTTACAACCCGGTGTTGCAATCCTCAGGCACAGCCTCGCGACCCTCTACCAAGACAACAAGCCCGTCATCGAAGGTGTCCTCATCTGCCTAATTGGAAAAACACATTTCATGATCTTTGACAGAAGAAGCAAACGAAATGTCTCCCTGACACCCAACACCAATCAACAAATCTGGATCAGAAGGAACGATGAATGATGCGTTCTCTCCTCACGTTTATTGCGTTTTTAACGATCACCACATGGACACTCTCCCGCGCACACGCAGATGATATCGCGTTGTGGCGTGGGCAAGCGCAAAAAGCGCTCGCAAAAGGTGATCTCAAAGAGTGGGAATACGCGCTGGGAAAAGCAGAGAGAGCGTTTAACGAACGCAAAGCAAAGATGGCGCTCGTCGAACGGTATAATCACCAAATGTGGTTGCTACTGCTGAGGCTCAAATATCACCAATTCAAAGGGGCTCTTCCTCCCATCAAAAACGTCGATGACTTCGAAAGCAAAAGCAAGCTTGGAGAGTACATCAAGGAGATCTCATCCAGCCTTAAACATCTCCAGCAAAGCAAGCAGTACCTCAAACAGTACAACGACCTGTACACGCAAGTCGCACAACAAAGTGATATCACCAACCTCGTCTATCTCAAGACCTCTCTCCCTCTACAAATTGCGCTCGAACAACGAGATGGCAAAATCTACAGAAGCCTCCTACAGTACGCATACGAACACTGGAAAGATCAGGCCTCTGTGAGAACTCATTTCCAAAAAAAGACGCGATTTCTCAAAGCCTTTGCGAACAAACGCAACAAGCTCAACGCCGAAATCCAGCAACGCAAATCACAGCAAAAGTCTATCGCCACACAACTTCAGTCTGCACAAAAAAGCTACAACAAGATCTACTCACAACGACAACGCAAAGAAGATCTATCGATTCGGCTGTTTTGGACAGGCGTAGGACTCTCAGGGCTCGGTATCGTAGGGGGTATTCTCGGTGTGCCGATGCTCCTCGACAACGATTACAACGCGACCCCATCACAGCGCCAAAAGACGTACGACAGAGGACTTGTCCTGACAACTGTTTCGGGGATCTTTCTCGCCTTTGGGATCACGGGCCTCGTCATTGGGACGGTCCTCAAACCCAGCTTGCGTGACAAAGCCCACGACATCATCAAAGCACAAAACCAGTACCTCGATACGGAAAGAAAAAATCACCCCACTCCCAAAAGCTCACTCCCTCATCCACACAAACGACACACCATCCTAACGAGCACGTGGTAACCTGAAACATCTGACACCAACACGAGAGTTGCTTTCGATGAGACGACCAATCCTCTCTTTCGCCCTCGTCTGTATGCTCATGAGCATATCCTTTTCTCCCGCAAAAGCAGCCTTAACGCTCAAAAAAACCATTTGGGGAAAGATGACCCCAAAATCGGTCGTACATTCGGGCAAAGGCCTCTTTCTTGCGCAAAATATGTTCTACAGACACACCATCTCCGTTTACAACCGCCAAGTGAACTACTCGCGCCTAAAGGAGCGAGCTTCCAGTCGCGTGAGCGACCTTCTTTTTTGACGACTCACAGCCATGTGCGCCCACAGCTTCCGCTGTTTGCGTCTTCTCATTGGCTCCTCGTCCAGTATCACGCCGGAGAACCCCCCGTTGTGACAACTCCGTTCCAGAGTCCTGTATCAGATTGATTGCTCGTTTCTTTAACACTTTCGCTGCGTTGAC
>MDTD01061246.1_pt1 | contig 11798 bp, 8 predicted proteins | sample 811221 | NCBI WGS metagenome assembly MDTD01 (sample SAMN05326646, study PRJNA326480) | marine metagenome | isolation source: seawater | place: Pacific Ocean: South West | collected 2011
CCCGCCCCAACGAACTTGAGATGCTTGCCCCTTATCTTGAAGATTTTTGACCCGTTTCATCCACTTGGAGCACCCATTGCGCAATTTATCCCCCCTGTTCTTTACCCAATGGGCCGCCCATATCTGTAACTGAGACCACCTTAATCTTGAAACCGCACCGGGTCATTTCGATCAAGTCTGCCCCCCACAGCGTTGAAGAGCCCATTGCCGCTTTTCACGCGGTAGCGACCGGGCCACCTCGAAGCGGGCCAGGCACTGTCAAAAGAAACACTCCGCCAATTGCTACGGGGCAAGGCAAATCAAATTGATTTTTATCGGGCAAAAAAGGATGTCGAACCGTTTCGTAAAACGGATCACCAGAGGGACGAATTAAATCTTTGGTCAAAGGATTTTTTCTCAGGTTATCTGATAGATAAAGTCAAGTTTCTTGATCCGCGTAGTGTTACCGGTTGAAGCCTCCAATCAAGTACTAATGGCCTCGGATTGATTTTTGTACCGGTTCCCATTCGATTTACCATAGCTTCGACACCAAACCGCACTATCCGCACTATGGAGAATATTCTTCTTTAAAACCTAAAATTTAAGAATAAAATTCTTTACATCTCACAATTCCCAAATTATATTCTCAAACCAGAGTCAATATAAGGAGGAGATTTTCAGATGTTCGACTATTCTTTAGCTCATTGGACCGCATTCCTCTCGGCAGCCATCCTTTTAAATCTATCCCCGGGGCCGGACATGATGTTCATCCTCGGACAAACTGCCAAAAGGGGGGTGCCCTCGGGATTCAGTGCCATGTTCGGCATCTGGACAGGGGCGCTCGTTCACGTGCTCTTCGCAGCCCTTGGGCTTTCCGCTGTGCTGGCCACCTCTGCCACGGCATTTTCATTTGTGAAATGGGCAGGCGCTGCCTATCTGATCTGGATCGGCATCCAGGCATTGCGGTCCCAAGGCAGCATCGGGCAGGCCCGGGACGGGGCGCAGGGAAAGGGGCTTGCCGACGTATTCCGGCAGGGGGTGCTGGTCTCGGTATTAAATCCCAAGGTGGCGGTGTTTTTCCTGGCTTTTCTGCCGCAGTTCGTTGAGGCCGGGGCCGGTCCGGCCGCCGCCCAGTTATTTCTTCACGGGATAATCATCATTCTGGTGGCCGCCCTGGTTGAGCCGCCTTTGATCCTCATGGGGGGCAAGATCAGTGACGGTCTGAGCCGGAATAAAACCCTGGCTTGCTGGATAGACCGGGGGATCGGCTCCCTTTTCATTGGGCTTGGGATCAAACTTGCGGTGTCTGACCGATAAAACACAGAGAGCCGCCGGTCCCACTTAAGGGTCCGGCGGCTCTCTGCATATCTTACCCGCCCGTCAGCGGCTCAGCCCTGACAAGCGCTCATGTTTACTTCGTTTTAAACGATACCCTGGTCCATCATGGCATCGGCCACCTTGGTGAAGCCGGCGATGTTGGCGCCGTTCACATAGTTGCCCGGGGTGCCGTACTCTTCGGAGGCGGACAGGCAGGCGGCGTGGATGCTGTGCATGATACCCTTGAGCTTGGCTTCCACTTCCTCACGGGACCATTTGATCCGCATGGAGTTCTGGGACATTTCCAGGCCGGATACGGCAACGCCGCCGGCATTGGCCGCTTTGCCCGGGGCATAGAGCATCTTGTTTTCCAGAAAGACTTCGATACCCTCCGGCGTGGTGGGCATGTTGGCGCCTTCGCTGATGACATAAACGCCGTTGTTCACCAGATTCTGGGCGTCTTTCTCATTGATTTCGTTCTGGGTGGCGGAGGGGAAGGCACACTGGGCCTTGTGGTTCCACAAGGGATTGAACGCCTCGTTGCCTTCAAGGGGGGTATAAACGGCGGTGGGATATTTTTCTGCATATTCCTTGATTCTGCCGCGTTTGACGTTCTTAAGGTACATCACCCATTGGAGCTTGTCACCGTCAATACCCTCTTCATCGTAGATGTAGCCCGATGAATCGGAGAGGGTGACAACTTTGCCGCCAAGCTGGTTGATCTTTTCGGTGGTGTACTGGGCCACGTTTCCGGAACCGGATACCAGGCAGATCTTGTCTTTCAGGGTTTCCTGGCGGGTGGCAAGCATTTCATCGGCAAAGAAAACCGCGCCGTAGCCGGTGGCTTCCGGGCGGATCAGGCTGCCGCCCCAATCCAGGGCCTTGCCGGTGAGGATGCCGGTGAACTCATTTTTCAGCTTTTTATACATACCGAACAGGTAGCCGATCTCCCGGCCGCCCACGCCGATGTCGCCGGCGGGCACGTCGGTGTTATGGCCGATGTGGCGGAAGAGTTCAGCCATGAAGCTCTGGCAGAACCGCATGACTTCCATGTCGGATTTTCCCTTGGGATCAAAGTCGGAACCGCCCTTGCCGCCGCCGATGGGCAGGGTGGTCAGGGCGTTTTTGAACACCTGCTCAAAGGCAAGGAACTTCAGGATGGACAGATTGACGCTGGGGTGAAACCGTAAGCCGCCTTTATAGGGGCCGATGGCGGAGTTCATTTCAATTCTGAAGCCCCGGTTGACCTGAACCTTACCCTGGTCATCCACCCAGGGTACCCTGAATTGAATCACCCGCTCGGGTTCAACAATTCGCTCCATGATACCGGCATGGCGGTATTCGGGATTTCTGTCAAGGACCGGTTTCACTGATTCCACCACCTCGTGAACGGCCTGGTGGAATTCCTTTTCAAAAGTGTCCCTTGCATTGACGATGTCCATTATTGTACCCATGTTTTCACTCCTGTCTCCTGTTAAGGTTAACGGTAAAACTACCCGGTCCCCGGAACCTCCCGGGGAGTATTTAAGCCGCCCGCAAGCCCTGCGGGCGGCATTTACAACTTAACTGCACTCGAACAGGACAGTCATGGCACCGATAAAATCGGCGGCCGCGTCTGCCGCATAGGTTTCCCAGTTTTCCCCATGCTTATAGAAGGCCAGGGAGGCCATTTTCTTCTTGATAATGGCATTGCGGTAAGCGACGAGCTTCTCCGCATTCATGATGTTGAGAATGGCCTCGCGCCCCAGGCTCTTGACCAGGACGGCCGGCACGTAGGTTTTCAATACCTCCCAGAGCAGGGCCTCGTTTGCCACCACCTTGTCCAGGTTTTCCCCCACCACATCCATGAAGGCAAAAATCTGTTCACTGGTCTTTTCGGACAGCTCGAACAGGGGCACGGAAGGCTCTGCTTCGTGGATTTTGATGAGCATGGCGGTTTCCGCGGCAGCATACTCGGATACCAGATTCATGATATCACGGATGAGCGCCCAGCGGGTATTCACATCCTCCAGGAGGCGTTTTTCATAGTCTTCCTCGAACAGGAAGGCGGTGAGCACCTCGGCCACGGCAGAGGAGAATACCCCGCCCTTGTTGGCGGAGGAATCCTTGATCTGCTTGATCCCGGTGGATCCTGCGATGTAACGGCGGGCGGCATCGTCAAAGTAGACGTTGGCCCCTTCCGCGATGAACCGAAGCTCCTTGAAGTTGGCGGTAAAGGCCCGTACGTTGGCGTGGTTCACCGTATCCTTGAACCCGCCGCAGGGGATGAAGGCCTGGATATTGGCCTGTTCGATGTATTTGCGGTTGGCGGGATCGGTGATGAAATTCCGGTGGAATACGGCGCCGTCCTCCACCAGAGTGCCGTCGGGAAGGGTGATATCCTTGCCTCTCAGGGGGACCTGGAAGCCTCTGGGCCCCAACTTTTCAACGGGGTATCCCAGGGAATTAACCCGGGGGGCGGTATGCCGCATGAACCCGATTTTCATCAGGGTTTCCCGGTCCAGTCCGTCGGGATCAAAGAGGATGGAGCCGCCGTCGATGACCAGGCAGACTTTACCCTTGTAACACTGGATCTCATTGGCACCAAGATCGCCGTCGGGACCGCCGGTCATCATGAGGTTCAGCTCTTCTTCCTTTGCCCCGTAATGGCCGATCAGGGTCCTAAAGGCCCCCATGACGGAGGTGGTGGTCATGCCGCTGATCTCCACCCGGCCGCCGATGGCCTGCCAGATCTCATCCATATCCGCAGTAACGGCTTTGGTTTCACCGTTGATGGCCAGGCGGGTGGTTTTGGCATCATGGGCGGACAGCCCGAAGATATCCCCGTTGTCCAGGATGCCGTAGGTGTCGTGGGGGATGCCGAAGCTCTTTCCCGTGGTGATGGTCCGCCAGTATGCGTAGCCCCGCTCCCTGGCCCGGAATGCCACGGCGTCCATGAGGGGGGCGGTCCCCTCATCCGGCCCGAAAAATACCATTTCGGGTTTTCCCCAGTGATCTTTCACAGTTGCATCGGGCAGCATGAGGTCCATGATGCCTTCGGTATAGTCGGACAGGGCTTCCTTGCTGTATGCGGCATAGAGGGGATGGGGAACCACGACGCCCTTGGAACCGCTCTCACAGATATCCTTGTGCTTGAGCCGCTGGGCCTTGGGTCCCAGGGCATAATTCAGCAGGACGGCATTGTCCAGTTCAGCGGAATGGTTGCCCGGGGTCACCCGGATCATGCGCAGGCCGCCGCGGGCGATGTCGTCGGCCCGCAGGTGGGTGCCGCAGGCGTAATGGCCGTTAGCAAAGAAAATGCCGTAGACAAACTGCTCGTATACCAGGGGATCCAGAATCCGGTTGTCCATCCTAAAGCAGAAGGACCGTTTCTCCGGCTTGTAAAAGTTCGTCTTCAGGGTGGCCGGGATAAACTTGAACATAAAGGAAAAGATGTCGTGGCCCAGAGGGAAATCCATGAACCGGACAGCCAGCATCCGTTTAAAGGAGTCCCATTCTCTGTCCAGTTCCTCCTGGCTCAGTTCGCAGGGGCCGGCCGGGTTGAACTTTTTATCCCAGAGGCGGAACAGGAACTTCAGCAGGTCCGGGTGGGCCAAGGCCGTATCGGTGATGGTGCGCGATACGTAGGTGAACTTGTTGGACTCGTGGATCCGGCCGGCAAATGCCGCCTTGTGATCTGCGGAATCCAGGCTCTCCATGATATCCCGGTCGCTCTGGTTGCCCCGTTCCTTGTAAATGAACATATGGGTGAAATCAATGGCATTGCCGGCAAAGAGCATTTCCTTGAAACTCAGCTCCCCTTTCACGTACAGGCGTGTGGCCCGGTTTACGGCAAAGCTTAAGAAAGCGCGCAGATCGTCCATCAACTCATTTTCCCGGTTTCTGGACAGCTCCCCTTTCACGTACAGGGAACAGACTGAAGAAACCACGCCGGCCTCTGTGTGGTACGGCTCCCAGTAGGCCCGGGTAATGGTCAGGCCGTGGTCGGAAAAAAGCTGCCGCAGCACCGGCAACTGTGGTTTTTCAAAATCCGAGTTGAACATGAACCGGATCTCTCCGATATCCGAGAGGTTGAACACCTCAATCACCGGGATTACGGACCCTGTCATGTTTTCCAGGAAGTTCTCGTACCGGTTGCGGGTAAGGCGCGGTGTGGAAATATAATCCTGGTCCAGCCCGAAAAGGAACCGGGTGGCGGAGAATCTTTCCTTCGGGAAATCCGCCACGGTTTCCGGACGGAAAATATAGGTATAATACTCTTTTTCAGAATTGTAGTAATACTCCCTGCGATGTCCGGTCAATTGACTGTCGAGCATGGCCTCCACCGCCTCCCGGGTTTCCCGGGTGGCAATACGGACCCGCTGCACCTGCTGCCCTTCAACCCCGTCAAAGTCAATATCCGCCACCCATGAACTCAACTCCACCTTGTCATCTTGAATCTTCAGGCTTTTGGCAATGGAGGCGAGGATATGTTTAAGGGAATCTTTGGTCAGGGTTTCGAAAAAGTAGTGGGGAAGGCCGAGGTCGTTGAGAAGGATGCCGGCTGCACGGTTGATGCAGTTGGCGGTGATAAGCCCTTCTGATGACAGATCGATAACCGATTCATACAAAAGGCTGGGATTCAGGTTAACGCGCTTGGCCTGGGTAATGATCGCGGCACCGGCGGAAGCAATACCTTCGGGCTGGGTATCCATGGGATCTCCTAAAATAACGTCGCAAGACTGTCGTATGACTATCGTATGGAAAAACAGGTCTTGGCATTGGGTTTATCTGCATATGGATGGGAAGTAAAATAACATTTTTTCTGGGTGGCTTACAATCTTTTAATCAGTTTTAAGATTACAAATTTCGTAAATTCTCAATCCCTTAGTTATTTCTCAATTCGACACTGCTCTTATACCTTTAAACCGGTCGGGTCAACCAAAAACGAAAGAATTTTGATAAAACAGTGTTTGCTATTTTATCTAAAAACTAACACACTGAAATTAAATAATATTTCAACTTATCAAATCATTGATTCCATACCGATTCACCCCTTTCTTTTTGACTATAGATCGTTAATTTAATTGATATGATCAACTAATTTTCAAACAAGAACTTTAGCTTTTTTATGGTATCAACGCAGTGGAAATTTTAAGTCAGGGGTGGTGAACAATACCATCCGGCCGCCAGGATATCACTGGGCTGATCCTTAGCTTGGATGCATTTTACCGGTGGGACCCCGCATTGGGACAAGACCATCTGACACACCGTGATTGACAACCCGTTTAGACCGGGATAGGATGCGCAGACGATTAATTAACAGGTCTTCAATTAACAGGTCACCCATTGACAGGATTAGTGCCATGACCCAGGACGTTCAATTATTCACACCTTCCGGTTCAACCGATTTTGTTCCCATTACCCGGACACCCGGCATGCCGGGGCTTTTTGCCAAGATGATCTGTCTTTCCATGGTCCGGTCTTCAGGACTTTGCCCGGAAACGGAACTTGGCGGCACTGGGCTGGTTTACCGGGGCCGCAGGATCGATCCGGACAACCTGTCGCGTTTCAAGGCGGTCTGCGGGTATGACGATGAGGCGGGGACCCGGGACATGGTGCCGGCACCCTACATCCAGACCCTTTTCATCGGGATTATCGGCAGGTTCATCAGTTCGTCGGATTTCCCCATCAATCCCATGGGGCTGATCCAGGTGGGACAGTCCTTTGAGTTAAAACGTCCGGTGACGCCGGAAACACCGCTGGACCTGTTCTGCAGCCTGCTGGATATGAACCAGACACCCAAAGGCATCCACAGCCGCTTTCTCCTTGAGGCCAGGGATGGAGATACCCTGGTCTGGGTAGGCATTTCCACCTATTTCACCCGGGCCAAAAACCCGCCCCCAAAAGAGGACAAAGACCGGACCGAGGAGGTGCCCTTAACGGTACGTGAAACCATCACCCTGCCGGAAAATACCGGCCGGCGCTATGCCGCGGTTTCCGGGGATTACAACCCCCACCATCTCTACGCCTGGACTGCCAGATTCATCGGGTTCAAGCGGGCCATCGCCCACGGCATGTGGAGCCTGGCCCGGGCCTGCGCCAGCCTGGAAACGGCCTTTGGCCACCCGGAAATATACCGGATTGAAGGGGCACTGAAACTGCCGATCTTCCTACCCGGCACCGTCACCCTCGGATTTGACACACAAGACGCCCGGGCGGATTTTGAACTCAGGGATGCGGACAAGGGGCTACCCCATTTAAAAGGCCGCTTTATCTCAGGGCCTGCCGGAGACGATCAAGCCTAACTATTTCCGGCAAAACACGTAACCAATTATCTTCAGTTTTGGAGTACCGCACCCTATGCTGGGATCTGTATTTGCTTTGAGTTCCGCCTTTTTCTGGGCGTTGGCCGTTATTTTATTCAAAAAGGCCGGAAACACCTTTTCCCCCATCTCCCTGAACATCTATAAAAGTGTGGTGGCCTTTGTGCTTATCGGGATCACCATGGTGATACTGGGCATCCCGTTTTTCCCGGATGTGGGATTCCGGGCATGGGGGCTTTTGATCCTGTCCGGCTTTGTGGGGATCACCCTGGCCGATATCTGCTTTTTCACCGCCCTGAACCGGCTGGGTGCCGGCATGGTGGCCGTGGTGGAATGCCTCTACCTGCCTAACGTGCTCCTGTTTTCGTTTCTTTTGCTGGACGAACGTTTGGGTACCATGGGGATTATCGGCAGCATGCTGGTGCTTTGCGCAGTGGCAGTGGGTTCCCTGTCCCCCGAAGAATTGAACCCGGGCGAATTGAAACCTGATGAATTGAAACCGGGCGGGGAAAATGACGGGCCTCAACTGCGGGACAGCCGGCTATCCGGCATCATCGCAGGTATTCTGGCCATGATTTTCCTGGCCCTGGGCATTGTGATGATAAAAGATGTCCTGGAGCAAACCGATGTCTTCTGGGCAACCCTGGTCCGGGTGACCTCGGGGTGCATCACCCTGTCCGCTATTGTCTTTTTCCATCCCAGACGGCGGCAGTACATTTCAGAGTTTACATTTTCAAGGTCTTTGCTGACGGCCCTGCCGGCCTCGGTGATCGGCAATTATGTGGCCCTGCTTTTCTGGGTGGCAGGCATGAAATACACCACCGCCTCCCGGGCGGGCACCTTGAACCAGATGTCCACAATATTCATTTTCATCATGGCGGCGATCCTTCTCAAGGAGCGGATTACAAAACAAAAACTCATCGCCATCTGCATGGCCGTTACCGGGGCCTATCTGACGATGTTCTCCTGAAAGGTGATTACACCTGCTGCTGCCGGGCAAGCGTTGCCACCCTGTCATCCATAAAGGATTCAAGGGATCGAAGAAGGGGGGATTTGGGCATGGAACCCAAAATGATCCGAACAACCCCCATGTGTTGCACCTTCCGGAACGCCGCAGGAAAATTCAGGTCTGCCAGCATACCCAGCTGGAAAAGTTTCATGTCGTTGAGCGTCGTCACCCGTGACAGGCGGACCTCCCTGCCGGCCAGAATATCATTTGCAATGTCATCTGAAATCTTTCCGTCGTCCACCCGGTCATGGGTGATAAAGCTTGTCTGCCCGTTAACAGGACGCTGGTAGAGTTCCAGCATGACCCGGTAGATATCCAGTTTATCGGCGTCCCTGAGCATCCGCGCCAGGCAGTCCAGGCGGTCAGGCAGGCACCTGGGAAGCCTCGGCCGGTTGTGGAGGGCAACCGTCCTGAGAATCAACCGCCGCTCTGTTTGGGGTATCCCCCCAAGAAAGCCTTCCCGGATGATCACACGCAACCCTAAAGCCGCATGATTAACGGAACGCCTGTCGATAAATGTTCCCCAGGCCTCAAATTGGGGAAACCGTCCCAGGTCGTGAAGCAGGGCTGCGGCACGGGCGATGCAGCCTTGCCTATCATCCAGATCAAGTGATCCTGCCAGCATCCCCATATTCTCCGCCACCCGGAACGTATGGTCCTGCTTCACGATATAGGGTTCAGGGTCGTCTGCCCGTTGGATAAAGGGGCTGGTATATGCCAGGAACTGTTGTTCCAGCCGTTTCAATTTGTCTTTGTTCATTGTCGTTTTAAGTCTCATTTCCGTCTTTTAAAGCTGCCGTATTTGAGAACGGCACTATTCTGCCCGGTAACCTGCCATCTGTCAACGGCGCCAATAGCTTCCCCCCCCTGGCTGACAGCAGTTTTTTTTACAGTTGACACGGACCAATCAAACCGGTAAGGCCTTAACCTTGACCGCGCACTCATATCAAAGGACCGTCAGATGACACAGACAACGACACCTGCAGCAGCCGGAAAAGACATCCGGTTTGAAACCACCCGGTGGACCATATTCGCCATCCTTATCCAGACCTATATCCTGGTGTACTTTCACCGCATGGCCCCGGCCGTGGTTTCGGAGTTTTTAATGGCGGATTTCAACACCAGCGGTACCCGCTTAGGTGCTTTGGCCGCCATTTACTTCGCCGTATATGCCGTCATGCAGATCCCCTCCGGTGTCATTGCCGATACCCTGGGCACCCGGACCTCCATTGTCTCAGGAAATGCCGTGGCAGGTATCGGGGCCATCCTTTTCGGCCTGGCCCCCTCATTTGAAGCGGCCTGTGCCGGAAGGTTCCTTGTGGGGCTTGGTGTATCCGTGGTTTTCATCTCCATCATGAAAAACAACTCGGTGTGGTTCCATGAAAAGGTATTCGGTATGATGAGCGGCCTCACCCTGCTGTTCGGTAACCTCGGCGCAGTTCTTGCCGCAGGCCCCCTGTCAAAACTGCTCACCGTTTTTGCCTGGCGCTCGGTGTTCATGGGTATCGGCGGACTCTCCCTCTGTCTGGCCCTGGCCGGATTTTTCATCGTCCGGAACCGCCCGGAAGACTTAGGATTCCAACCGCCGAACCGGTATAAAGCAGACACAGGTGCATCCAGCCGGCACTGGCTCACCAGCCTGAAAAGCGTGATCACCACCCTCCGGGTCTGGCCCGGTTTCTGGGTGCAGTTCGGCATGATCGGCAGTGCATACGCCTTCATGGGGCTATGGGCCATGCCCTTTCTCCGGGATGTCTACGGCCTGTCCCGGGCAGTTGCCGCCGACCATATGACCGTGATGCTCCTGAGTTTTGCCATTGGCGCCCTGTTCTGGGGCTGGCAGTCCGACAGGGCGGGGAAAAGAAAACCCTTTCTCCTGGCAGGTGCGGCCGGGTATACCCTCTGCTGGCCCGCCCTTATGTTCCTGCCCTGGTCACCCGGGCCGGCAGGCTTTCTCCTCTTTGGTCTCATGGGATTCACGGCCGCAGCCTTTGTCATCACCTTTGCGGCGGCCAAGGAGATCGTTGATCCCCGCCTTTCGGGCATGGGCGTCAGTGTGGTGAACACCGGGTGTTTCGTCGGCACTGCCATTACCCAGCCCCTGTTCGGCTATATTGCCGATTTAACCTGGGACGGCACCATGGCCGACGGCGTCCGGATTTACGCTGCAGGTGACTACCACAACGGATTTCTCGCCATGTTTGCCCTGTCCGCATTCTCCCTGGCGGCTGCGTTCAGGGTCAGGGAAACCTATTGCCGGAACAGCTCCGGTATCGGCGGGGAGGCCTGATGCCATGTCTGCAACCCACGGATGGCAGTTAAACGAAGACGGCCCTGAAATCTATGAACAATATATCGTTCCGGCCTTCAGCGGTGCCTGGGCGGAAGACATGGTGGCACGGGCAGACCTGCAGGAGGGAAACAGGATACTTGATATGGCCTGCGGCACGGGAATCGTAACCCGCAAGGCCTGGGATGCCACAGGCGGCCGGGTGAACATCACCGGCATGGATGTAAACGAAATCGTCCTGGAAAAGGCCCGTGAAATCTGCGCCGCGAACAATATCCCCGCGGATTTCAAACGGGGAAGTGCGGAGGCCCTGCCCTTCGGCGACGGGTCGTTTGATGCCGTGCTGTGCCAGCAGGGGCTCCAGTATTTTCCGGACCGAGCGGCAGCCCTCAAGGAAGTCCTGCGGGTCCTGGTCCCCGGCGGCCACGCCGTTTTCAGCGTCTGGCGGCCTCTGGCGTACTCCCCGTTTTATGCAGTGCTGCACCGGGCACTGGATCACTATGTGAGCAAAACCGCGGCAGACACACTGGCATCAGCCTATATTCTGGGAGATGGAGATCAGTTGAGAGCCTTGTTTGCATCCGCCGGCTTCCCCGACATAACCATCCGCCTGGTCATCAAGCAGATGCGCTGCAGCGATATCGACGGTTTTCTTGGGGCAGGTATCTCGGCTTCTCCCTTTGCCGGGGAGATTGCGGCCTTGCCCGAATCGCAGCGCCGGGAAATGTTCCGGGTGATCCGGGATGAGATATCGGATTTTACGGATGACCACGGGCTTGCCGCACCGATGACCGCATTGTTGATATCTGCTAAAGCCTGAGCAAAAAAATGCCCCCTGGTCTTGACGGTGGTCGCACAGCGCAGGTATAACGCCCGGAATACTGACCCAAGGAGAACA
>MDTD01157913.1_pt1 | contig 11798 bp, 10 predicted proteins | sample 811221 | NCBI WGS metagenome assembly MDTD01 (sample SAMN05326646, study PRJNA326480) | marine metagenome | isolation source: seawater | place: Pacific Ocean: South West | collected 2011
GCTCGGCCGCTACAACCGCTTCGTCGAAGACCGGGTGACAGGCGTCCTGCAGCAGGACTTCGACGCCGAACGCATGGCCGAAGCGATCTGCGGGCTCGCCGACGACCGCGCCCGGGCCAAAGCCCTCGGTGAGGCAGGGCGCTCGCGCGTCACCGACCTTTGCGACGGTCGGGCGCGGGCGGCCGACCTGTTTGCAGTCTGGGAGAGCGTTGCGCGCCGCTGATGGGCCTAAGGCGCGCTGGGGGGATTGGCAGGGCCTTTCGACCATGGCAGAAGGCCCTATCTTTTAAGTGGATACCTTGCTCGGGGAACAGAGATGAGCACCGCCGCTGCCGCTGAGATCGACGCCGAAGCCATTCTCCTCCGGGAGGACGCCGACGGCATCGCGACCCTGACCCTCAACCGGCCGGGCGCGCGCAACGCGCTCTCGCGCGGGATGATGTCGGCGATCCAGGCCGAGCTCGACTTGATCGCCAAGGATCGCTCGGTCAAGGTGGTGGTGATCGCCGCCAACGGCCCCGGCTTCTGCGCCGGCCACGACCTCAAGGAAGTCCGGGCCAATCCCGGTCGGGCGATGTACGAGGCCCTGTTCCAGCAATGCAGCCGGCTGATGACCTCGATCGTCAAGCTGCCGCAGCCGGTGATCGCCCGCGTGCACGGCATCGCCACGGCGGCCGGCTGCCAGCTCGTCGCGAGCTGCGACCTTGCCGTCGCCGCGTCCGATGCTCGCTTCGCCACGCCGGGCGTAAACATCGGCCTGTTCTGCTCGACCCCGATGGTGGCGCTGAGCCGTAACGTGGGACGCAAGGCGGCGATGGAGATGCTGTTGACCGGCGACATGATTCCGGCTGACAAGGCACTGGAGATCGGCCTCGTAAATCGAGTCGTTCCAGCGGAAAATCTTGATGAAGCAGTAACGGAACTTGCGGGCAAGATCGCCGCGAAGTCGCCCCTGACCCTCTCGATCGGCAAGGAAGCCTTCTATCGCCAGCTCGATATGGACCTGGACGGCGCCTACGCCTATGCGAGCGAGGTCATGACCCGGAACATGCTGGCCCGCGACGCCGAGGAAGGGATCGACGCCTTCATCGAGAAGCGTCAGCCGGTGTGGCGGGGCGAATGACGGCGGTTGCCATGGACGTCGCGCACTATACCGATGACTTCCTCCGCCGGGTGCTGGTCAACAATCCGGTGGTGGCGATGATCGGCGCCAGCGCCAATCCGGAACGGCCGAGCTACCGGATCATGAAATACTTGCAGGGTAAGGGGTTCCGGGTGATTCCGATCAATCCAGGCGAAGCCGGGAACACCATCCATGGCGAGCTCTGCTATGCCCGTCTCCAGGACGTGCCGGAGCAGATCGACATCGTCGACGTCTTCCGCCGCTCGGAGGCGGCGGAGGAAATCGTTACTGACGCCATCGCCGCCGGCGCTAAGGCGGTGTGGATGCAGCTTGGCGTCGAGAACGCCGCCGCGGCCGAGAAGGGGCGTGCGGCCGGCCTCGACATCATCATGAACCGCTGCCCGAAGATCGAGTGCAGCCGCCTGTTCGGCGAACGTACGCTCGGCGAGATCCACGCCGAAATGGAAGTGGAACGCCCGCAGTAGCAACGGCGTCGGGCCGACGGCCATTTCCGAAATCGCGATGGAGGAAAGGATGTTCGGACGGTCCAAGAACGAGATTCCGCCGCCGGCGATCGCCAAGTCCGCCGATGCGGTTGAGGTCCTGCGGGTCTGGGCGGAACCGGGGGCGCCGCAGCAGCTCGTTCTCAAGACCACCTGGGACGAACCGGGGGCCTGGGGCCTGTTGCTCGTCGACGTGGCACGGCACGCCGCCAAGGCCTATGCGGGCGAAGGTATCCCCGAGGAGGAGGCGTTCGACCGAATCCTCCAGTTCTTCAGGGCCGAACTGGAATCCCCGACGGACGAGCTTTCCTGATCGTCACACGCACCAGGGCAAAATGGGGGCGGCGCCGAGCACCGCCCCCTGTTCGTCTCAGAGTCCTATCCGGAAAGATCGAAATAATATCAGCGGCTTATCCCTTGATCTGTCATTCCCGCGAAAGCGGGAATCCAGACGCCGTGCCGCTTGCATGGGCCCCCGCCTTCGCGGGGGCGACGGGCAAGAAGTTGATAGAATTCGGCAACTATATCGAACCGGGCTTTCAGACCTCCAGGCCCTTAAGATCGCTTTCAGGGACGCCGACCGCGCGGGCTGTCTCCAGGATCGACTCCCAGGCATTCTCGGTCAGCGGCACGCCCTCGGCCTTGCGCTTGGCGCGGCTGATCATCTCCGGCTCGCCCGGCAGCAGGACCTCATCGACGCCGGCGGCGGGCTTCGCGGTCTTCACGAAGTCCACATAGCGCTTCACCTCGTCGCCGAAGAAGTGCCCGGCGTCGAAGGCTTCAATGCTCATGAAGATCGACAGCATGCCGTTCAGCAGCTTGTTCTCGTCCTTCTGCGCGGCACCGCCACGGGTCAGCGCGCCGCCCAGGAACTCGCACATGATCGAGAGGCCCGAGCCCTTGTGCTCGCCCATGGCGCGGATGGCGCCGGAGCCGCTGCGGTTGTCCAAGGGCTGCGAGGAATCGAACTTGCCGTAGATCACCAGCGGATCCTCGGTCAGCGTGCCGTCGCCGTCGATCAGCGCCCCCTTGGGCAGGGGCTTGCCGCCGCTCAGCGCCACCAGGCACTTGCCCTCGGCGACGATCGAGGTGGCGAAGTCGAGGATCAGCGGCCAGGTGCCTTCGCGCGGCACGCCGATGGCGATGGGGTTGGTCGACATGCGCCGCTCCGCCCCGCCGAAGGGGGCGACCAGCATGCCGAGGCCGGTGGTGTTGACGAAGTGGATCGAGATCTGGCCGGCCGCCGCCGCCATCTCCGCCCAGTCGCCGATCCGGCCCAGATGGCCGGAATTGCGGATGGCGACGATCGAGGCGCCGTTCTTCTTGGCCTTGTCGATGCCCATCTGCACCGCGAACGGGCCGACGCTCTGGCCGAAGCCGGACTTGCCGTCGACGACGGTGATGACGTCGGTGTCCATCGCCACCTCGGGCGTCTGGTTGGCGACGACCTTGCCTTCCTTCAGCCAGTTGACGTAGCGCGGCACCCGGATGACGCCGTGGGAGTCGTGCCCGGCAAGGTTCGATTCGACGAGATAGCGGCCGATGCGCTCGGCTTCGTCGCGGTTGCAGCCGGCCCTCTCGAAAACGTCCTGAACCAAACCCCTGAGCTTCTGATAGTCGACGTGGATCAACGGTCTCTCCCTGATGCCTGATATGAGGGCCGGCGCCCGGCGCGAAACTACACCGGCCCCCGAGGGGCGACAAGCGCGCGGCGGGCGGCTGGCCTATGTTTGGGACGTGTGGGGTGGGGGGGGGTCTGGGGTCGGTGTGTGCGGCTCCGCCCCCTCCCAACCCTCCCCCTCGCGGGAGAGGGCTCTTCGGAGCGGTTGTTGAGGCTCTGCTTTAGCTGCCAGACCCTACAGCACCCCCTCTCCCTTCAGGGGGAGGGTTGGGGAGGGGGCAGGGCCGCGCCGCGGCCTCAGCCCATCAGTTCGATCACATCGGTATCGTTCATCCCGACCGAGCGGGCGGCGGCGGTGATCTGATCCCAGGTCTTGTCGTCGATCTCCAGCCCGTGGGCGAGGCGGTCGGCGCGGCTGCGCTCCTCCGGCTCGCCGGGCATCAGGATGCTGCCGCCTTCCTCGAGCGGCGGCGATCCCTTCACCCACGCGACGAAGCGGTCGATCTCCTCCGCGTAGCTCGCTTCCGGCATGAACACCGCCGGGTCGAGGACCACCGTCAGCATGTTGTTGACGATCATGTAGGCGGAGGGGTTCTCGGGATTGCTCGCCCCGCCGCCGCTCAGCGCCCCGGCCAGGGTCTCGACGAGGACGCCGAGGGCGAAGCCCTTATGGCCGGCGAAGGGCAGGATGGCCCCCGGCGGGTCGGCGTAGAACACCTCCGGATCGGTGGTCGGTTGCCCGTTCGCGTCGATCAGGCATCCTTCCGGTACCGGCACGCCTTTGTTGCGGGCCACGCGGATCTTGCCGTTGGCGATCACGCAAGCCGACAGGTCGGCGACGATCGGCGATCCGCCCTTGACCGGGATGCCGGCGGCGATCGGATCGGCCGAGAGCCGCCGGTCGCTGCCGCCGAACGGGGCGACGAGGATGCCGCCGCCCGAGGTGTTCACCCAGTGCAGCGAGATCTTGCCGGCCTCGGCCGCCATGATCGCCCAGTCGCCGATGCGCCCGAGATGGCCGCTGTTGCGGAGCGCTACCACCGAAATGCCCGAATGGGTGCATTTCTGGATTGCGAGCCGCATGGTCTGTTCGCCGACCGTCTGGCCGAAGCCGAAACGGCCATCGACCACCGCCAGGACGTCGGTCTCCGAGACGACTTCGATGGTCTGGTTGGGGATCAGCTCCTTGGCCAGAACCCGCTCGATGTACTGGGGAATGCGGATGACGCCGTGGGAGTCGTGGCCGACCAGGTTCGCGTCGACCAGCCGGTGGGCGATGGTGGCGGCTTCCTCCGGCGTGCTGCCGGCGCGCTGGAAGATCGTCGTGGCGAGGCGTTCGACGGCGTTGCTGGCGAAGCGTTTCACGTCAGGCCACCAGTTCCATGATCTCCGCCTGCGACAGCCCGACCTGGCCGGCCGTATCGAGAAGCTGGTTCCAGGTCTTGTCGTCGAGCGGCAGGCCGTTCGCCAGCCGGTCGGCTTTGGTACGGCTTTCGGGATCGCCGGGCATCAGGATCTCGCCGCCCGGCGTGATCGGCGGCGACGCCTTCACCCATTTGACGAAGCGCTCCATCTCCTCGGCATAGGCGCTGCCGCCGACGAACTTCGCCGGGTCCAGCAGCAGGGTGAACATGCCGTTGGTGACGCCCTTGGCGTTGGGGTTGTCGGGGTGGCTGCAATGGCCGCCGGACAAGGCGCCGGCCAGGACTTCGCAGACGACGCTCAGGGCGTAGCCCTTGTGGCCGGCGATGGGCAGGATCGCGCCGACCGGATCGGCGTAGAAGGCGTTGGGATCGCGAGTGGGATTGCCGTGCCCATCGATAATAGCGTTTTCAGGGACTTCAACGCCTTTATTGAGAGCGACCTTGATCTTTCCCTCGGCGATCACACAGGTCGACAGGTCCATGACGATGGGCTCGCCGCCATCGACCGGAATGCCTGCGGCCATGGGATTCGCGGAGAGCCGCCGGTCGCTGCCGCCGAAGGGGGCGACCAGGATGCCGGCGCCGCTGGTGTTGACCCAGTGCACCGAGATCAGCTTCTGGTCCGTCGCCATCAGCGCCCAGTCGCCGATGCGGCCGATATGGCCGGCGTTGCGGAGCGCGGTGACGGCGACGCCGCTCTTCTTGGCCTTGGCGATGCCGATCTCCATCGCCTCCTCGCCGACCACCTGACCGAAGCCGAAATTGCCGTCGATCACGGCGATGGCGTCGTTCTCGAACACCACCGAGGCGTGCTGATTGGCGACCACCTGGCCCTTGCCCATCCAGTCGATGTAGGAGGGCACACGAATGACGCCGTGGGAGTCGTGCCCGACCAGATTGGCCTCGACCAGATGGCGCGCGATGATCGACGCCTCGCGATCGTCCGAGCCGGCGTGCGCGAAGATCGCCTTGACCAGACGCTCGACCGATTCGTGCTTGTAGGCCATTCCCTTCCTCCCTTGACGTTTTTCGTTGAAATCGGAGCCTGAGAATTGCCGGCTTTGGGCCGCCTGTCCACATCGGGGCATGAGCGGACACAGACCGCACTATCCTAGCACCGTCATCGCGCGGCCTGGATCGCCGCGCTCCCTTCGATCGCTCGCGATGACGGAGAAGGGTGAGCGTCAGCCGGCGATGCGCTCGACCAAGGCCGCCTTGATGCCGGGCCAGTCGTCGGTGATGACGCCGAACTGGACGGTGTCGCGGACGTAGCCGTGCTGGACGATCATATGCCGGCGCAGCACGCCTTCCTCGATGGCGCCGAGGCGGTGGAGCGCCTTGCGCGAGCGGTCGTTGCGGGAATCGCAGCGGAAGTCGATGCGGTTCACGCCCAGCGTCTCGAAGGCGTGGGCCATCATCAGCAACTTGCACTCGGGATTGACGAAGCCACCCCAGACCGAGGGCGCGTACCACGTGCTGCCGATCTCCAGCCGCTTGTGCTCGGGCGCCAGGTTGATGTAGCGGCTGCTGCCGACGATCGCGCCGGTTTCCTTCACCCGGATGACGAAATGGCATTCGCGGCCGGCATCATGGGCGCCATGGGCCTGGGCGAACCAGGGCTCGAAGTGATCGCCCGAACCGTCGAGGAACATGTAGGGCCAGATGCGGGGGTCGTCAGCGGCGGCCTGAAGGCCGTCCCGGTGCTCCCAGGCGAGCGGTTCCAGTCGAATCAGGCGACCGTCCAGTTCTGCGGCGGCGATGTTCATGGGAGGATCAATCGGTCTCCAGAGTGGCGAGGAAATCGGCCGTCGCCCGGTCGAGGTCGAAGGCCGGGCGGAAGCCTGTCTCGGCCTCCAGGCGACCCGTCGCCATGGGCGGATAGAGCAGGGCCGCGGGGACGTCGCGATGGTCGACAGCAGTGCCGGTTCGCGCCGCCAGAGCCCGGGCGATAGCGGCGAAGGTCGTGGTGAAGCCGTTGACGTTGTAGATCGGCGCCAGCGGACCCCGATGGCGGAGCAGGTGAAGGCACAGCGCCGCCACGTCCTTCACGTACATCAGGTCGAACGGGGCCGGGTCGCCTTCGACGGTCACCGGCTCGCCGCGCGCGGCGGCGGCATAGGCGCCGCGGATGGCCGCGCCGGCTCCGGCGTACCAGAGGCCCGGTCCGAACAGGAGAGGAAGACGCACTCCCGTCACCGCCACGCCGTGCCGGGTGCGGTAGTAGTCCGCGACCTGCTCGGCCAGCGCCTTGGTCAGGCCATAGAGGCTGGCGGGGCGCGGCGCTGCGGTTTCGTCGACTGGCTGGTTTCCGTATTCGGAGGGATGGCCGAACACGGTCGTCGAACTGGCCCACAGGAGACGGGAGGTGCCGGCTTCGGCCACTGCGTCGAGAAGGGTGCGGAAGCCCTCCACGTTCACCGCGAACGCCTTCGCTCCATCGGCCGCCGCGGCGCGGACCAGCCCGCCGCCGCCCTCGCCATAGGCGGCGAGCGAGACGATCCGATCTGCCCCCGACTCCCTGATGGCCGCCGCGACGGCGTCGCGGTCGGTTATCGAGCCTTCGACGAAGGCGATTCGGTCGAGCAGCCGCCCGTCGAGGCAGGGCTCGGGCGAGGGGCCAAAGACAGTCACTGCAAAGCCTGCGTCCAGCAGACGCTCGACGAGGTGCCGGCCGACGAAGCCGCTGCCGCCGAAAACGAGAACAGTCTCCATCGTCAGCAGACGGTGAAGCGCTTTACCACCGCCGGGTCGAGCTCGATGCCGAGGCCGGGCTTGTCGGGCACGGTGAGCCAGCCGTCCGCCTCGGCGATCGGCTCCTTCAGGAGGTCGTCGCGGAGCGGGTTCTCACCGCGGTCGTATTCCAGCATCGCCGGATGCGGCACGTTCTCGGTGTGGGGCGAGGCCGGCATGGCGGCGAGGAAGTGGACGGCGGTGGCAAGGCCGACGGCGCCGCCCCAGACATGCGGCTCCATGTGGATGTTCTCCATATAGGCGATGCCGGCGATCGCCAGGGTCTCGTCGAGGCCGCCGCAGATGGTGATGTCGGGCTGGAGGATGTGGGCGCAGCGCCCGTCGGTCAGCCGCTTGAAGTCGTGGACGGTGTAGAGCGCCTCGCCGGTCGCGACCCGCATCGGCGCCCGCGCGGTGAGCTCGGTATAGCCGGCGAAGTCGTGGGGCGGCAACGGCTCCTCGTACCAATGGATGTCGTAAGGAGCGATCGCCCGCATGCTCTCCAGCGTCTGGTCGACGGTGAGGTTGCCGTTGGCGTCGACCATCAGGAGCTTGTCCGGGCCGATCATTTCCCGCGCCAGCTTCACCCGCTCGACGTCGCTCTCCACCGAGGCGCCGATCTTGATCTTGGTGCCGGGATAGCGGTGCGCCTCGCCGATCTCCAACTGCTGGGCGATGCCGTAGCTGTCGTCGTTGCTGTAGTAGCCGGTGGACGCATAGGCGGGGACCCGGTCCAGCCGCTTGCCGCCCAGGAGCTTGCAGAGCGGCACGCCCAGAAGCTTCGCGTGGATGTCGTAGAGGGCGACGTTGATGCCGCTCAGCGCCGCGGTCATCGGGTTCTGGATGCCCGCATGGTACATCTTGGCGTAGAGGGTGTGGCGGACCTGGTTGAAGTCGAAGATCTCGCGCCCTTCGAAGAACGGCCGCAGGATGTCGACATAAGCCTTCACCACGGTCGGCGGTCCCCACGCCTCGCCGAGGCCGACCACGCCGTCGGCGGTCTCGATCTCGATCAGGGTCGCGATTCTCACGGCCGTCATGCCGCGCGCGTTCCCATAGGCGCGGCCGTTCGCCATCCGATATTCGAGCCCGGTGCTCCGGACCGCCGTGATCTTCGTCATCGCTCGCCTCCCGTCAGCCTGACCTCTCGCTGGGTCTGTCGGCAGAATAGCGGTTCCGGATGGCGGCGGTCATCGCTTCCGAGGAAGCGGCTGCGACGGAGGTGTCGGGAATCCTTACACTATCCGTTAGGGGTAGTGCGCAGGCAGCCGCCGAAACCTCCGGAAACCGGGGGCTTGGCGGTCTTGGCACGGCTGATGCTTACCGTGTAACGCGAGAACGACGCACCCGTGACCCCTTGGGAAGCGTCGAGGAATGCCGGAAAGAGTGCCCCCTTTTCCGGCGCGCAAAGCGCTCTTCGGGCGAGGGGATCGCCCCCGTCACGCCAGTGACACGGGGCCGAATCGCCAGACCTGAGCTCGAAAGCGATGACGGCGGCTCTCTTCGGAGAGCCGCCGTTTCTCTTTGCGCCTTCACCGTTGAGCCAGACAGGCGCCAACGCAGGAATTTCTTAACAGGCTCGGTCGAGAATGGTGGGCGCACCTGGGATTGAACCAGGGACCCCCGCCGTGTGAAGACGGTGCTCTCCCGCTGAGCTATACGCCCAAACCGACCGAAACCTCAGAGAGGGCCAGCATTTAAGAAATGGGGTGGGATGGTGTCAAGCTCGCTGATCGGCCATCGCGCGCCGCTTCCGCCGCGATTGATGGCTGAACGGCCCAACGCTATACGAAGGCCATGACAACACGCTCCATCGCTGCCGTCGTTCTCGCGGCCGGCAAAGGCACGCGGATGAAGTCCGACCTGCCGAAGGTCCTCCATCCGCTCGCCGGCCGGCCGATGGTCGGCCACCTTCTCGCCACCGTCGACCAGCTGGAACCGGAACGCACCGTCGTCGTGGTCGGCCACGGCATGGAGGCCGTCTCCGCCGCCGTCGGCGATCGCAGCATCGCGGTGCAGGAGCCGCAGCGCGGTACCGGCCACGCGGTGATGCAGGCGCGGGCGGCCCTCGACGGGTTCGAAGGCGACGTGCTGGTCCTCTACGGCGACACGCCGCTTCTCACCCAGGCGACCCTCGAAGCGATGGTCGAGGCGCGGAACGCTCATCCCGACACCGCGGTCGTGGTGCTGGGCATGCGGCCGGACGATCCCGGCGAGTACGGCCGGCTGGTGCTGGGCGCGGACGGGATGCTGGACGCCATCGTCGAGTTCAAGGACGCCGACGAGTCGGTCCGGGCGCTCGATCTATGCAATTCAGGCGTGATGGCGATCGACGCTGCGCGGCTGTTCCCGCTGCTCGATCAAGTCACCGACGACAACGCCAAGGGCGAGTACTACCTGACCGACATCGTCGGACTGGCCCGACGCGACGGGCTCCGCTGCGCGGTCGTCGAAGCCGATGTCGACGAGTTGATGGGGGTGAATTCCCGCGTCGACCTCGCCGCGGCGGAAGCGGCGGTGCAGGAGCGGATGCGGCGCGAGGCGATGCTGGCCGGCGCCACCCTGACCGATCCGGGGAGCGTCTGGCTCTGCCATGACACGAAGATCGGCCGCGACGTCATCATCGGGCCCAACGTGGTCTTCGGTCCGGGCGTGACGATCGGCGACCGGGTCGAGATCCGCCCCTTCTGCCATATCGAGGGCGCGACGGTCGCAGCAGGCGCCACCGTCGGCCCCTTCGCCCGGCTCCGCCCCGGCGCGGCGGTGGGCGAGGACGCCCATATCGGCAATTTCGTCGAGATCAAGAAGGCGACGGTGGAGCAGGGCGCCAAGGTCAACCACCTGACCTATATCGGCGACGCGCGGGTGGGGGCGAAGGCCAACATCGGCGCCGGCACCATCACCTGCAACTATGACGGCTTCAACAAGGCCCATACCGACATCGGCGCCGGTGCGTTCATCGGCTCGAACAGCGCCCTGGTCGCGCCGGTGGCGATCGGCGCCGGCGCCGTGATCGGGGCTGGCAGCGTCATCACCCGCGACGTCGAGGCCGACGCCCTGGCCGTCACCCGCGCCGAGACGCGGGCCGTGGCGGGCTGGGCGGCCAAGAACCGCGCCAGGAAGGCGAAGCCCGGCAAGACCAAGTGATCCCCTTCCCTTCGACGCGCTCCGGGCCCCGGAGCGATTGCGAGACGGATTTCACGACCCGGAGGTAGGCACGCATGTGCGGCATTATCGGCGTCATCGGGCAGCGTCCCGTCGTTCCCCTGCTGATCGACGGGCTGAGGCGGCTCGAATATCGCGGTTATGATTCGGCCGGCATCGCCACCCTGGTCGACGGCCGCATCGAGCGGCGCCGGGCCGAGGGCAAGCTGATGAACCTCGCCGCGGCGGTCGAGCGCAGCCCGATCGACGGGATCATCGGCATCGGCCATACGCGCTGGGCGACCCACGGCATCCCCAACGAGGTCAACGCCCACCCGCATGCCACCAGGCGCGTCGCGGTGGTCCATAACGGGATCATCGAGAACTTCATCGAGCTTCGCCGCGAGCTGATCGCGGAAGGTTGCACCTTCGAGACCGAGACCGACACGGAAGTGCTGGTCCATCTTCTCACCGTGTCGCTCGACCGTGGCGCGACGCCCCAGGAAGCGGTGGCGGAGATGATGGAGCGGGTCGAGGGGGCCTTCGCCCTCGGCATCCTGTTCGCCGACGATGCCGAGCTGCTGATCGGCGCCCGGCGCGGCAGCCCCCTCGCGGTCGGCTATGGCGACGGCGAGATGTATCTAGGATCCGACGCGCTGGCGCTCGCACCGCTCACCCAGCGCATCAGCTACATGGAGGAGGGCGACTGGGCGGAACTGACGCGCTCCGGCGCCGTGATCAGGGATGCCTCCGGCGCGGTGGTCGAACGCGAGGTCAAGCTGACCGCCCTGAGCGGTGCGGCGATCGGCAAGGGCGATCATCGCCACTTCATGCAGAAGGAGATCCACGAGCAGCCGGTGGTCATCGCCGACACGCTCCACAGCTATCTCAACCCGGTCGACCGCACCTTCACCATGCCGGCGCTGTCCTTCGACTTCGCCGAATTCGACCGGGTGACGATCGTCGCCTGCGGCACCTCGTTCTACGCCGGGCTCACCGCGCGCTACTGGTTCGAGGGCGTGGCGGGGCTGCCGGTCGACATCGACGTCGCCTCGGAATACCGCTACCGCACCATCCCGCCGCGGCCGGGCGAGCTCGCTTTGTTCATCTCCCAGTCCGGCGAGACGGCCGACACGCTTGCCGCCATGCGCCATGCCAAGAGCAAGGGGACCAAGACCCTCGCTATCGTCAACGTCGCTGAGAGCACCATGGCGCGGGAGGCTGATGGGGTGCTGAGGACCCTGGCGGGGCCC
>MDTD01056272.1_pt1 | contig 11793 bp, 14 predicted proteins | sample 811221 | NCBI WGS metagenome assembly MDTD01 (sample SAMN05326646, study PRJNA326480) | marine metagenome | isolation source: seawater | place: Pacific Ocean: South West | collected 2011
ATATGTATCTATTTCAAATCTAATTCAACTTAATAAATTAATAAAAAAATAAAATATGAAACCTGATTTTAATAAATATAAAATAATACCAGCAATTATTCAGAATAAAAAAACAAAAAAAATCCTAATGCAAGGATGGATGAATAAAGAGTCATTTGACAAAACAATTGAAACAAAAAAAGTATGGTTTTTTTCAAGGTCAAAAGATAGACTATGGCAAAAAGGGGAATCGTCAGAAAATTTTTTAAATGTTGAGCAAATCAAACTAGATTGTGATAATGACTCTATATTGATACAAGTCACTCCTGAAGGTCCAACTTGTCATACCTTAAACGAGTCTTGTTTTGATAATGAATTAGATAAAAACGCGCAATATTCAGATTTTAGTTTAGAAGCCTTGGAAGAAATTATTGAAGCAAGAAAAACTGAAATGCCTGATAACTCATATACAACATCCTTATTTAATGAAGGAATAAAGAAAATCACAAAAAAACTTGGCGAAGAAGCATCAGAAGTCATTATTGCATCTCTAGCAGAAAAAAGGAGCGATCTAATTTATGAATCTGCTGATTTGATATATCATCTTCTAGTATTACTAGCTAATGAAGATATTTCTTTAGAGGAAGTTGTAGATGAACTATCATCAAGACATAATAAGAATTAGCTTATTTTATTAGCTTCATCTAATCTGATTGATTCATTTATTGCAGAAATTGCTACTTCTACCATCTCATTGTCAGGCTCAGCAGTTGTTAGTTTTTGCATCAAAATATTAGGATAAGATAAAAGTCTTGAAAAAATATTGTCTGATGTAATACTGGAAAACCTTATTAATTCATAAGATATTCCAGCTACTACAGGAAATAAAAAAAGTCTTGAAGAATACAGTAAAATCAATGGCTCTCTTGGTATAAAAACATGCAGTATTATCGAAACCAATATTACTGTCATTATAAAGCTGGTTCCACATCTGGGATGTTCTTTATTATATTTTTGAATACTATCGATGTTGCTTGAGTTTAGCTTCTTATTATGTTCATATGCTGCTATGGTTTTATGCTCAGCCCCATGATAAGCAAATACTCTTTTGATATCCTTACTTAAACCAATCAAATATACATAAAGAATAAAAAATATAAGCCTAACAATTCCTTCAACAATATTGTTGATGACAAAATTATTCTCATAAAATATAACCCTATCAGATAAAAAGAGAGGCAACAGAAAAAAAACAGATAGGACAATTAGTAGAAAAACAGTACTAAAAAGATAAGAAAAAAATTTTTCTAATAGGGACATATCCTCCTGATTTTCTTCCAAAACCTCCGATGATTTAGATAATGATCTAAAGCCAATTATCATCATTTCAACTAATATAAATAAACCTCTTATGAAAGGGATTTTCTTAAATTTAGAGTTAGTAAATGAAGGAAGATTAATTTGATTAATTACAATTTCTTTTTTCTTATTTCTTACAGCAACGACACAATTAGTAATACCACGTATCATTACACCTTCAATAACAGCTTGACCGCCATAGAAATGTTTCTTCATTGTAATAAGATTACTTTAAGTTGTATCTTCTCTTCATCCTATCAACTCTACCTTCTGTATCAACAATTCTTTGTTCACCAGTCCATGCAGGATGACAGCTACTACAAATTTCTACAGAAATAGTTTCTCTTGTGGATAAAGTTGTGAATACGTCACCGGATCCACACATACAGCGAACTTCTGTTTCATATAATTTTGGATGAGTATCTTTTTTCATTATTTATTAACACTTTCAAGAATCACATTTAGTCTTCTTTTACCTTTTGAAGCCCAGTCAAAGGAAACTATGCCATCAACTTTAGAAAATAGAGTATGATCTCTACCTATGCCCACATTTTCTCCTGGAAGAAATTTTGTGCCTCTTTGTCTTACGATTATCGAACCAGCAGTGACAAATTTACCACCAAAAGTTTTTACACCTAGTCGTTTACCCGCACTATCTCTTCCATTTCTACTGGTACCTCCACCTTTTTTATGAGCCACTAGCTTTACTCCTTGTCTTCTTAATTGAAATACTTTCTATGAGGACATTAGTTATTTGTTGTCTATGCCCAGTTTTAACTCTATGTCGAGTTTTGTTCTTATATCTAAGTGAAATAACTTTCTTTGCTTTAGATTGATCTTCAATTTTAGCTTTTACAACAGCACCCTTAACAATCGGTTCGCCAACATCTATTTTACCTTTGAGGGAAGTCATTAGCACGTCTTCAAATAAAACTTGATCTCCTGCCTTACCATCAAGTTTTTCAATTGTTAGAGAATCACCTTCTCTGACTCTATATTGCTTTCCGCCTGTTTTTATAATTGCGTAATCCATATATTCTCCTTATCAAAGGACGTACAAAATTTAATTGTACACAAAAAAAACAAAATATTCCTATAAATATTCTTATCTAATAGAGGGTATTAAAATTCTTTTTTGCAAACAAAGTTCAATTATATTATCATCAATACTTATTTTATTTGAATCATTTAGTGAAATTTTGTTTTTTGTTTCTGAAATCCATCCAATATAATCATGATAAATCATGCGATCAGAAATAAAACACCAAGGTGCTAGATAATATTGACCAGATTCAGTAGTTAAGTATTCTAATTCATTTGAGCTTTTATCTAAATTAGTAAATTCTTCAACATAAGACTTAATCATTTTTGTATAACTAAATTTTTCCTGAATCATATCTTTACCACTAATTAATTTATCTTTATTTTTTAACAAAAATAATCCTTTAGAGACAAAATCTTCAGCAAAACCGAAAGGTATTGATTCAACTCCAGGTATATCTCTTAAATCTCTAAATGCACCAACTGCACTACATAAAGATGGAGTTAGATTGTTTACAGATTCTAATGGAACTAGACCAAATGACTCAATAAAATTTCCAGGGCATAAAGTTAAATCACCAGAAGAATAATAATCATTCATATCTTCAATAGGAATCCAATCATGAAAATATAACTCACCATTATTAGATATAAATTCATCCTTATATTTATTTGAAGTTATATTTGAATTTTTCTTATCCTTATCTAATTCTTCATTGAATTTTGGGACCTTTAATACAACCTTTTTCCATAAGTTAGTCTTAATAAATTCATTAGCAATTTTTAATGCTAAATTAATTCCTTTTCTTGGATCTGGCCTATGAGGAAATAGTAAAATCAAACTATTATTTTTAGTCTTGATTGAATTATTTGTAGACTTTGAAATTGCATTAGGTATTACAGATAAGTTTTTTGTTTTATATTTTCCTGCAGGTATTGAAGAATGAATTGTTCTCAACAAGTATTCAGAAGGAATAATAATCTTTTTTGAATTAAAAGCGAATACTGATGAAACTGATTCTTGATAAATTAGGTCATGAATACCACTAATAATTGGTTTATCTAAGAATTGTTCACGTAATATCCACCCGTCTCCATGTAAATAAATCCTGTCTGCCCATCTTGCTATTTTGTTTAGAGTAATCTCTAGTTCTTGAAAATCATAAAGAGGAATTTCGAAAGGAGAGGGAAAGGATCCAGATAGATTTAATATTTTTTCTATCTTAACGTCACCTATAAAACTATCATTAGATTGAAATTTTTCTTTAGGACAGAAAACTCTTACCTGAATATTATTTTTTCTAAGACCTAAAATAATATCATTTAAGACTTTCTGAGAACCTCCAAGAACAAATTCTCCGTATAGTTGAGCTAGAGATAGACATGCTATTTTCATAAAATATTTTCAAAATTTCCCTTGTACCAAACCAGGGGGTCTTTGATATAGAATTCCATATTTTCTACTTCAAGAAAATATACCATATGATCTCCTACTCTCAGAGATTTATGTTTTACACAAAAGAAATATCCTAAACAATCATCTATAAAGAAAATATCTTCTTTACTAGAAAAAAAACTTTTATTTTGATTATTAGATTTAGAAAATGACAAAGCAACATTTTCTTGTTTTTTTGTTAGTAAAGAGACCGAAAAAAAATCTGCGCTTTCCAAATGGTCTAAAATAGTTCTTTCTAAACCAACTGAAACCATAATAATTGGGGGTTTTAGAGAAATGCTCATTATTGAACTTGCAGTCATTCCATGAAAATTATCATCTTTATTTTTTACTGCAAGAACTGAAACCCCTGTAGGGAAAAAACTCCAAGATTTTCTAAATTCCAACTCATCAATCATTTATTCTTCATCAGTATTTTCAGTCTCATCAAAATTTTCAGATTCAGTATCAGTTGAAGATTCAATAGTTTCATCAGTTTCAGAATTTTCTTCTTGTTTGACTAACTTTTGAAGATCTACCTCTTCTCTAGCCTTTCTTCTATCTTCTAAAACTCTTATTCCACTAATGGCATCTCCTGGACCAGGATCAACAATTTTTACTCCTTGAGCAACTCTACCAGTTCTTCTGATTTCTCCAAGTCTTGTTCTAAGAACTTGTGCTTTATCAGTTAGTAAAAATAGCTTACCTTCAGAATCCTCTACTAATTCTTCACTAACTATTGCTCCAGCTGCAACTTTTCCTGTATTTGATGTAACTTTCAACGTTAGTAGACCTGAACCTCCTCTATTTTGAGATCTATAATGCCTAAACGCGCTTAGCTTGCCTTTACCTCTTCTTCCTACTATTAAGAGATATCCATCATCATTAACAACATCGCTATATACAACAACATCTTGAGAAGTTTTCATTCTGATACCTCTTATGCCTCCAGCACCTCTTTGAGTAGGTCTTACTTGGGATGAAGGGAATCGAATTGACAAACCTTCTCTAGTTACAATTACTACGTCCTCATTTTCATCAGCTAGAGAAACCGAAACAAGTTCATCTTTTCCAAGCTTAAACGTATTTAAACCTGCTCTATTCATGTTTCTTAGCAAGGGCAAATGCATTCTCTTGACTTTTCCTGCTTTTGTAACCATAACTAAGTAAGTGTCTTCTAGTAGGCTTGATACAGTAATCATTGCTGTAACTTTTTCACTTGGACCCAAATTAATCACGTTAGCAACAGGAGTACCTCTTGAAGTTCTTGATTGGTCTGCAGAAAGCTCAAATACTCTTAAAGAAAAAACCCTACCTTTATCTGTAAAAAACAGAAGAGTATCGTGTGTATCAGCAACTTGTATGTATGGCACTATATCTCCATCTTTAGTCATTCTTTGGCCTTTAACACCTTTTCCACCTCTGTGTTGAGCTCTGTAAGTACTTGATAATATTCTTTTTACATACCCACCTTTAGAAAGAGTAATTACAACCTCTTGATGAGGTTCCATATCTTCTCTTTTCCACTCCTTAAGGTCAGTTTCATTGATTATAGTTCTTCTGTCCTCACCATATTTTCTCTTCAACTGAAGTGTTTCTGTTTTTATCACACTCAAAATCCTAGACTGATTTGACAGTAAGTCCTCTAAATCAGCAACCAGTTCAGTTAATTCTTTATATTCATTCTCAATTTTCTCAATCTCTAGAGCTGCAAGTCTTCTCAATTGCATATCTAATATTGCCTGAGATTGAATTTCAGTCAAATTAAATTCTTGCATCAAAGAATTTCTAGCAGCTTCCACATCTTCAGATGCCCTAATCAACTCTATTACTCTATCAAGATTTTGAATAGCAATCCTTAAACCTTCTAATACGTGAAGCCTAGCCTTTGCTCTTCTTAAGTCATACTCAGCTCGCCTTCTAATAACCTCTTCTCTGAATGAAATGTAATGATTGATTGTTTGCTTAAGATTCAATATTTGAGGGGTACCATCAACAAGAGCTATCATATTTACTGAGAATGAAGATCTAAGCTGAGTTTGCTTATACAAGTTATTAAGAATTAGACTTGGAGAAGTTCCTCTTCTTAATTCAAGTACAATTCTCATACCTTTTCTGTCAGATTCATCTCTAACTTCGGAAACTCCTTCAAGTTTCTTAGTTTTAATCATCTCAGCAATTTTCATTATTAGTGATGCTTTGTTGACTTGATAAGGGATTTCAGTAAAAACTACTCTTTGACGATCTTGTTTCTTAACATCCTCAATCATATGCTTTGCCTGAACCACAACTCTCCCTCTTCCAGTTGCAAAAGCTTCTCTTATACCAGATAGACCCCAAATTTCTGCACCTGTAGGAAAATCTGGACCTTTTACGACTTTCATCAAATCATCAACATTAGACTGCGGGTTATCTATTACAAGGGCAATTCCATCACATATTTCACTTAAATTGTGAGGAGGAATATTAGTAGCCATCCCCACAGCAATACCAGAAGCTCCATTAACTAAAAGATTTGGTAAAATAGCAGGCAAAACCGAAGGTTCTTTGAGAGATTGGTCAAAGTTATCTACCCAATCAATAGTTTCTTTCTCTATATCGCCTAATAAAGATTCAGTAATTGGAGAAAGTTTACACTCTGTATATCTCATAGCGGCAGCAGGATCACCATCAACACTACCGTAGTTACCTTGGCCATCCACTAGAGTGTATCTCATTGAAAAAGGTTGAGCCATCCTAACTTGTGCAGCATAAACCGAACTATCTCCATGAGGATGATATTTACCTAGAACTTCTCCAACTAGCCTAGCACTTTTTTATATGAGGAATTAGGTCTCATACCTTGATCATGCATCGCGTACAAAACTCTTCTCTGAACAGGCTTTAATCCATCTCTAACATCTGGTAAAGCCCTAGAAACTATCACACTCATTGCATAGTCTAGATAAGAACTTTTCATCTCATCTTGTATATTAACTTTTCTGATTTCTCCTAAATTATCAGTAACCATAAATTCCCCAATAACAATATATAATCACAAGCTATACTTTCCCACGCGCGCGCGCAAGCGCGCGAGAGCTTTAATTTTACTATTCATTACATCTATCTAGAAAAACAGTAATTATTTTTTCAAAACCTCTAGGGTTTTCCTCAGAAAAAATATCAAATCTAATTCCAAATTGCCAATCATTCCCGGGTTTTTCAAATCCTAAAACTTCTCCATTTTCAGATATGATTGAAGCAAAAAAATTATCCGATAAATCTTTATTCAATATAGTTTTTTTAAGCTCAAGATTGCCTCTGACCCATCCAGACCCACCTATAATGTGAGAGAGTTTTGCACCTGGACTCAGAAAAACCTGTTGACAAATTTTGTCATTTGTAAGGCTAGAGCTCCCTCCAAAAAATTGATTTAATGCATCAAAACCATTTTGTACTCCTAAAATTGGAATTTGCAATTCATTTGACATTGCTAGTGAGATTTTTTCAGAATTGCTAAGTGAGTCATCAAGAATAATTAGACCTTTAGAATTGTCATCAATCTCTTTAGCTATTTCTAGTTTGGGTAAATCAATTTTACTAATAGCTTTTAAAAAATCTGAAGTATCTCCAATAACAGTTATCTTCAAAACGGTATCCCCCAAATTCCTAGCCATTTTTTTTCTGTATTTTCTAGATTTACTTTTCTTCTAATTAGATAATTATATAAATCTTTCTCATTATCTTTATTTCTTATTTTTTCATCATCTGAATTTGGAGAAAAAGGATAAAAAGATTTTGTATCAACTCTATAGATCAAATAAATTTTTTCCTTAGTCTCTTCTAAGAGCAATTCTAATGGTATTACTAAGGCTAAAATATTTGACAAGGAGTCATTTGCATTAAGAGCATTTATACATGTATATAAGGATGATAAAAGGTCATTAGAATTTAGATCCTCAAGAATTAGCCAGTACATATCAGAACTATCATCAATAAAATCAACTAAAGTTTTAGTTGCAGATTCACCTTCATTTAATATCTCTTTTATATTTTTTTTAATATTTTTTGTAAAATCATTATTTGTATGATCAGAAATTAATATTCCTGATTTATCTAATAAATTAATCCTTGACTTAGAATTAGAAATCTCATCTAGTATTATCTGAAAATTTCCCCATAAATCATCCAAAAAATTATTTTTATTAAAAAACTTAAACAATTTTTCTCCTTAAAATTTTTCAACCATCATTTATCATAATTAAAAATATATTACAAAATATAAAAAAAATGGACGAAAACATAAAAAAACAAATAAAAGAGACTCTAATTGAATGTATTGAAGATTCATTAGTCCTAATCTTAGATTCTTCAAAAAAGAAAATTAAGATTTCCGACAAAAATCAAATAAAAGGAGATAATCCTGTTACTGAAATAGATATCAATTCACAAAAATTAATAGTTTCTAAAATCAAAAAAAGATTCCCTGATCACGAAATCTTAGGTGAAGAAGGGAAAGAGGATGAAATAGTTGAATCGGATTATCTATGGATAATAGACCCCATAGACGGCACAAAAAACTTTATAAATCAAATCCCTTTTTTTTGTGTAGCAATTGCAATAATGTATAAAGGAGAGATTATTGGGGGAGGTGTAGGTCTACCTTGGAAAGAAAAATCCATAATTTACGCAATAAAAGATGAAGGAATCACATCAAATTTTTTACAAGAAAATTTTCAAGAATTAAAGAATATTCCAATTCCTGGAATTTTATCTTTTGCACCTACTTACTTTAATTTGTCTTACATAATAAAAAAAGAATTCTACAAAAACTCTGGAGAATTAAGAAATTTAGGTTCAGCTGCAGCAGAAATATCACTAGTTGCTAACGGAAATGCACAACTTGCACTATCAGGATTTGCGTTTTGTTGGGATTTTGCAGCAGCATGGATAATAATCAAAGAATCAAATAAAAGTATTTATCATGGGAATATGGAAAAAAATATTTGGGAAGATAAAAACCCATGGCAAAAATACTTCCAAAATGGAACTTACAATCTAGGAAAAATGAAAAATTGGAGGGGTAAATTTTTTGCATCTAATAAAGAGATTGAAAAATTCATTCTAAAAAATGTTAGGCCAAACGGAAGGTCTAAAACAGATTTTTACAGAAGGCTAAAGAAGTTTTTATTCCTAAGATGATACTAAACTAATGGATAAGGGACATTGATGTATGGATCTAATTCAGGTAAACGTCTATCTTTTAAAAGTTTTTTTATTCTAGCAATTAAACTCTCAATTTCTTCTTGAGATAATAACTCTGTAAGAATCTTAAGTAATTCTTCTTTTCTTTCAAGTGTTTTTAATAATTTTTCAACCTGTGATAACAAAAAATCATCAATTTTCATCTTATTATACTCAAACATAACCGTACGAATTCTTGTATATGGATTGAAAGTTAATGCTTGGTCTATAGCCCATATTTGCTTGTTCGCATCTAGAATTATTGATCCTGCTTTTCTGTCTGTATTTAAAATGATATGATCAAAAAACATAACTTCTTTTAGCTGTTTTTGAAATTCATCAAAAAGATTAAAATAATTATACTTAGGATCATGATCTATAAACATTTGAAAGCTTCCGAATCCAAAAGGACCATCTCTGTTGACCAAAGGTGGTAAATTTGGCCAACCTAATTGTTTTGAAATTTCATAAGCTGCTAATTCTCTAGAACATAAATTCCCAACAAAAAAATCTCTTAGTGGTCTTTCTCCCTTAATAGGTTTATAAATTGATAAAAAATTTTTTTCGGAGCTTTCATCAATCATTTCACATAGAAAAACTCTATTAGAACCATTGAAAACTTCCTTAATACCTTTAACTGAAAACTGTTTCAGTTTCTTTTCAGTATCTTTTTTAGACAATTTTTATATTCTCTATATGACCGTTCAATTTTATACAAAAATGTCCATCCTCATTTATTGGGTTAAAACAAAGAGAACAAATTGGCCTACCTTGTGAAACTATTTTCAAGCTTTCGTTAGCAAAATACTGAGCATATTTATTATCATAAAAAAAAGTAGCTGCTATTCCTTTGTCTTGATCATCTACTCCAACAAAATAGAAATCAAAACTATTTGTTTCAGTTTGAAATTCAAGTGCAAAATCAATTAATTTATAGTTTGCATTTTCTTCTTTTGGTGAAAAAGAGTTTATCTCCTGAGTTTTAGTAAAAGATTTATACTTAGTAATATTTTGAGATATAGATGCCAATTGTTGTTTTTCTAACCATAAATTAAATGAATCCCCAGAACATTTGATATCAATTAAGAAAGTTCTTTTCCCTGGTTTGCCAAATGTTTTTGGAGTAAGGCTGTCACATTTACCTAAATTTATATATTTTTCTTTATCTTCCAAATCACTCTCTTAGGCTTTAAATATTATTTTAACTTATTTGAGTTAGATTATTCCTAGAATAATAGATATATTATTAATGTTACATAAAATAAAGCCTATCTTCCTCATGGAAAAATCAGAAAAAATTGAAATATATGACACTACGTTAAGAGATGGTACTCAACAAAGTGGAATAAACTTATCTCTTGAAGAAAAAATTCTTATCACAAAAAAATTAGATGAACTTGGAGTTGATTTTATCGAAGGTGGTTTTGCGGGATCAAATCCTAAGGATGAAGAATATTTTAAGAGAGTAAAAAATTTAGAACTTAAAAATTCAAAAATTGTATCATTTGGTCAAACAAGAAAACCTAACTCTAATGTAAGTGATGACCCTTTCATAGATGCCATTCTAAGCGCTAACACTGATTATGTAACAATAGTTGGTAAAGCTAGTGCTTATCAGACAGAAAAAATTCTAAAAACTTCTTTAGAAGAAAATATAAATATGATTGCTGATTCTGTGCAGTATTTGAAAAAAAATAATAAGGAAGTTTTCTTTGATGCGGAACATTTTTTTGATGGATATAAGGATAATCCAGATTATTCTATTCTTTGTATCAAGACCGCAATAGATGCTGGGGCCACAAGAGTTATTTTATGCGATACAAACGGAGGGACTCTTCCTAGTGAAATATTCGAAATAACTAAAAAAATCTTAGATGAATTTAAGAATGATAAGATGTTTGGAATTCATACCCATAATGATACAGATACTGCTGTAGCCTCTACTCTATCTGCAGTAGAAGCAGGTGTGTTTCAAGTTCAAGGTTGTATAAATGGATATGGAGAAAGAACTGGTAATGCAAACTTAATAAGTGTTATTGCAAATCTGAACTTAAAAATGAACAAAAAAACACTTGTAAATCAAGATAATATTGATCAATTAACTAATGTTTCAAACTTCGTTTCAGAAGTTGCAAATAAAAGACCTTTTCCTTTTCAACCTTATGTAGGTAAAAATGCTTTTACTCACAAAGGAGGTATGCATGCTGCTGGATATTTGATAGATCCAAAATCTTTTCAACATATTGAACCTACAGATGTTGGTAACGAGTCTTCTATTTCTATCTCTGAATTATCAGGGAAAAAAAGCGTAATGACAAGAATTAAAAATTTAGGGCTTGATCATATTTTAGATGCAAAAAATGCAGAGGAAATCATTAAAATTATTAAAGAAAAAGAATCCAAAGGCTATGCTTTTGAACTTGCAAGCTCATCTTTAGATTTATTGATATATAGAAGTCTTCCTAATTATGAAGAGAAATTTGAATTAGTTGATTTCATGGTAATAATTGAAAATAAGAGAAGAGGTTCATTAGGTACAGGTTGGAGACATAATGATCAAGAGCATCCAATGCTCTCCGAAGCAACCATAAAACTAAGAACTGAAAATAAAGTTATTCATACAGCAGCAGAAGGGAATGGACCTGTAGATGCTCTTGATAAAGCTACAAGAAAAGGTCTTATAGATACTTTCCCTGAAATAAATAAAATTAGGCTTACTGATTACATTGTGAGAGTAGTTGAAGAAGGTACAGGGA
>MDTD01147792.1_pt1 | contig 11791 bp, 8 predicted proteins | sample 811221 | NCBI WGS metagenome assembly MDTD01 (sample SAMN05326646, study PRJNA326480) | marine metagenome | isolation source: seawater | place: Pacific Ocean: South West | collected 2011
GAACGATGGGTTCGAACCAGGCGGTGTTGGTGAAGTGCTGGACGCCAACGTTGACGTACATCCCCCCAAAGAGAACCGCCGCGAAAAACAGCATAAAATCCAGACGCACACCATCCCTCTTGCACCGACGGAGAAGTTTCCTCCTTAGAACCATGAGCATGCTGTATTTTGGAAGACTTGATACCAAGTTGGTTCGTGGTTCCTCTATGGTCGGACTTGACGTAAGGGGTCATCAAACCGACTTTGAAATGCTCGTAAAAAGGGGACATCAACGATACATTGAAGGTGAAGAAGCCGGATTTTTCGGCCAACTTACCACGCTTCTCTGTTGTGTTAAACCATCCCTGAAGTACACGAAGTATGAGTTAATCGCAGAATTCAACCCTGACTCTCCCTACACCGACGGTTCTAAATTTTCTCGAGGAGGCTTCTGGGCAGGAGTTCACGATCAGAAAACAAAAGGGAAAATGGGAGGGCGATATTTCACATCATGCGAAATGGAATCGGATCTAACCGGATTTCAGATTGATTTAACCCGCTGGTCTTGGGGCACGAAACCTTGCGTTGTTTTCGAAAAAGATGAAAACCATAGCAGTACGGAAAAAGAAATTTTCCTTGCCTTTGCAAACAGGCCGTTTTTTACGCAGAACATCAGGGATGTAAACGATGAATCTGAACAGGTGGTTTACTTGCGTTTCACGCTTTGGGGTTGGACAAAAATGGGCATGGACCGACAACGCATCAGCCAAATCAATGTCAAGCAACGCTTTCACGAAAGCCAAGGCGAAGGTGACGACCACAAAATTCAGTTCTTGAGAGAGTACGGTGCGTTCAACCTCACCGGAGAGGGAAATTCTGTACATCCAAAGCAGGTTTACACCTGCCAACACATCTCAAATACAATCAAGAATGATTTCCCGAATAGAGAAAAAATCCGGATTGGATACATCGGACCGGATACCACCGAGAATCTCAGATCAGTTATTCGGATGCTGACTTCTGATGCAACCTTGGCTCAAAAAGAGTACAAATTGTATGTTTTCTACGACGAAAAGTGGGACATACCCACCGCATTTCATACCTTTGAGGGCACAGAACTTGGGCTCGAACACGCACCACTCAAGCCAGAACCTCTCAACAACAATGACCTGATTTCAGGGAAGGAACCCCCTCCAGAGATTGACATTTTGATTGCCACATACGTTGGACCTTGGGCAGTCTTCGTCGACGAAGACAGCAAACGCAACTATACGGCTTTGTTGGGGAAAATCATGGGCACAAATACAAAATTCATCACCATTGACCCAAGCAACAGCAAGAATTCTGTGGTCTCCCATGTCAAACCAACCGAATTCTACGGTGACCAATACACACTCAGGCGATTCTACAAAGAGCTTGAGTACGACGAAGAACCGCTCCCCTGGAATGCAGAAAATGCCGTTGTTGTCTGTAGAAAATGGACGAAGGGGGCCTGAATGTGGAGGGCCTCACCGTCGATGAATACCTGAGTAAGTTACACTCCAAGGTGATCTACGCAGATTGTGCGGGAGAGGAAGCCTACATTCCGTCTCTTCATCACAACAGGTTGGTCAACATGGATGAATTCCTTTTGCCAATTCTTACGGGCATGTTCAAGAAAGGCGAGCCGATAACTGCCGAGGACCCAATCACGGGGGAGATGTTCACTGAGCACATCACTGCTCTCATGGGATACAAAGAAATCGTAGAGAAATTCAAATTCTTTGACAAGGTAGTGGAAGGAAATTCCAAGAAAGATTTCAAGACTTACACGAAATATTTCGGCCGAAAAAGCCCATCGGAAAAGTTTCGGGAGGCAGTGGAGCTCAGGAACAAGTTACTTGACCAAAGTCTTCCCGAGGAACTCCTCACGCCTTCGATCGATATCCTTGAGGAAATTTCCGTGCACAACCATCACTTGCACATCATTCACGGAGACCCCGGGTACGGTAAGACCATCCATTTGCAACAAATCTCGGAACGCTTTGTGCGACAACAACGAATGTCTGAACAAGCGACCATGCCCGTTTGCATCAAGGCAAAGCACCTCGCCGCTTCAATACGAGAACATGCCAAAGAAGAGCGCGCAATCAACAGGGACCCAGAGGACATCACTGCAAACGAGATGACCTGGAAAATCCTCACCTATAGCACCACAGACGCCCTTTACACCATCATCGCAAAAGCGATTCAGCTGACCAATTTCCCCACGGACGTGAACATGAATGATGATCTGGTATCACTGTGTAAACAAACCAGCAACAGACATGTCTTCTTCATTGACGCCTTTGATGAAGCCCGAGAAATGGACATGCCAAACCTCGTTCACTTTATTTCAAGAATCACCAAAGAAGCTTCCAATTCCGTCATCCTGACAAACCGTAATTCGCATGCAGAGCAATTTGGCCGATTATGGAAGAAGATGCCCGATCGGGAATCAAAGAACCATGGAATTAGGAAATATCACATCGATTTCACGCCGGATGAATTGCGTCACGACATGCCGGGCAAACTCATGGCGGCGTGGGAAATTGATGGCATGGACATAGAAATGCGAATGGAGAGAGGGTATCGCAAATACGAACGAGTCCTAACTCATCCTCTCTTCGTTGGATTTTTCGCATTAATGATTAAGGAAAATCAAATCCAGATTGGTGGAGATGAAGCGTTGAACGATTTGTATGAGATTTTGGGGGAACCTTTCGGGATCCAAGGATACACCACCAACCATGTCACCTTCCTAAACAACGTCATTGACCTTGGAATCAAAAAGGCACTGGAAGATCGACACTACGCTGTCACTCCGGAACGAATGAAAGAAATTTTCACATCCATATCCTATGCTATCAATGTACTTGACCAGTCAACCACCCTGGATGAACTCATTATCGATCTCAGGGCCTCAGGGATTCTAAATGTGTCTCAGGCAGAAATTGAAGCCATCAAAAACGGAGTAGGTCCGTTGTATTCAACCGACGGAACTTCGCTGGAATGGACTCACAAAGGGATGTCAGAGATTGGCTGCTCTCAATACATTTTGAAACATCCTGAGTTGTTTCGAGATAAAATGGGAAGTGAACTGTTTTATCTTGACCAACTTTTCAACCACGCACAGTCCATGCCAGAAGATGACCTTGGAGAGGTGTGCTTTGATTGGCTCGTGGAGAACAATGGAAACGCCATGTTCAGAAAATTATGTTCAAGTTTCCGAGGCTTTGTGGAAGATGTGTTGCGCTGGAACACTCATCGTGAAAACTGCTTAGATCTCCTTTTCCAATCTGGTGTTCACGATTTCAACATTGTGGGCGGATCTAGTATTAGTGAGAAATTTGTAGAGGACTGGTTCCATCACCCAAAGAACAACGCAAACAGGATTTCCACTGTGATTATTTTTTGTTGGCATATTGAGGCGGATTCTGGCAATCAAGGGCTCAGATTGACTCAATTACGGACTCTTTTGCATTGTTGGCAAAATAAGTATCAACATGAAATTCGAGGAGCAGAAGGGCTACTGAATTCGTTTGCTCTGAGGTGTTTGAGCGAAGATAATCCTATCCCTTCCGCTGATTGGAAGGCCGTGCATGTCCCCGATTATAAACCAAGATTACTTGCATATTTTGACAAATTAGACCATGAAACTTCCGTATTGGGGCATGTCTTGGTAAACCTCTTTTCTAACACTGAGACCATTTTTTGGCTCTTTTTGGAACAAGAATTCAGATCTCTCCGGCTCATCGGGGGTGAGCGTTATCCTTAGTAACGATATTATTCATGCTCAAGAGTTGCTTAACGCGCTTGAGCAAAACCCTTGGAAGACCTACATCGAGGTCTTGGCCGAAAACGGCAAGGTTGCGATTGATGAGATCAACAATCACCTCGATCCAAACCTCGGCATCCAAAAATCGGTTGAAATCACCGGCATTGGCGGTTTAGGGAAAACCTCCGTGGCACGTGAATACATGAAACGGTGCATCCACGGACGTTATCGCCAAGACAACCCCTATTCGTATTATTTCTATTACACCGCAAAAGGTGAGATGGGTGAGGTTGAAACACGCTACGGCAAAGAGAATTTCATCCAGTCTTCTGGATGGATGCAGGGCGGTGGCTTGTATGTCCCACAGCTCAATTTCAATCAGTTTCTCAGCAAGATTTGCACCTCGCTCAACTTGCCAGTTGATTTGGAAGAGTTGACGAAGTACCTCAGAGGCCATCCCGTCTTAATCGTGCTCGACAACTTCGAAGACGTCAATGCAGAGAACAAAAAGAAGTACACCGATTTCCTGCAGCGAATTCGCGTGGCAGCCACCAAGTCGCGAGTCATCATCACCAGCCGAAAGAAGCGCGAGTTTCAAGATGAGGCTCAGGAGATTCGCCTTCGTGAACTCGAGGGGGCGAAAGGAACCGACCTCATTTACGAGCGGTACAAATTCCTCGCCAGGGAACATTACCTTTCTGACGAGCGACGAGAAAAACGAAACAACATCGACCGACAGGAAGAGGCGCTGCACCGCCACTACCTGCGCGTCACCCAATTTCTTGAACGCTACGTGAACCGCAAGGCCGAATTGACCGATGGCAACCCTGACGATGTCGTGGCGGACCTTCTCGACCGCTTAGACCAAAACCAGCGGGAGGACGTGATGTTGAATCTTCGACACCCCATCATGCTGATGCGCATTGCCTCGTTGCTCAACTCTCACCTTGTTGATGACGTGCTTGAATCAGGAAACCAGACAGAACGGGAAGACGACGCACTCGTGACGGACAACCGGTCTGTGTTGGACATTCTGCTGGCCATTTTGTCCCTTCCAAAATACGGCTTCCTTGAATACAAGCGAAACGTCATCAAATACATCATCAACAAAGCTTGGGATTCCATCCTGCACGAAGAATTCTGCAAGGAGATCCTTGAAATTCTCTACCGCCAGCCTGACATGAAGATATCCTACGGCCAACTCCGCCAAAGTTTGGCCGAGACCACAGAGCATGAAGGACCCATCTACGACCCGATGGAACGAGCTGTGAACAAAATTCGCAAGCATTCAGTGTTCCTGGTTGAGGAAGATGATGACGATGATGAGGAATATGTCCAACTTCTTGACAACGCCCGGTCCATCCTCAGTACGATTTTCACCGCCTCTCCGACAGACGCATCTTCCGCCCAAGAGGCCAAACCGAAAGTTGTTGACCTCATCGAAAAACTTGGACCCAAGCAGACCGTTGACAATTGGGATGAGTTTGAGCCCATGGTGCAAGAATTCTGCCTTGCAGTGACCCAGCATGAGCTCAAAGAGGCACTGGGTTCTGAGAAACTCAGAGAAATTGAAGACGCTCTCTTCGCGAAACTGACGGAAGCAAAGATCAGCAAACCCATTGAGCAAAACATGGCGGCGGCGATTCAATTCTTCGCACACGCAACAGACAGATCCCGCGGAGTCGAATTCACGATTGAGAAATTGGAAACGCTGATACAATCCTTTTCCACCCTTCCGCAAGATTCACTTGATTTCCTGTGTGCAAATTGGTTCAACGGTGGAAACAGACTTCAGGACAAAGCGCCCATCACCCAGATGCGCCTTGTCGTCATGCTGCTGTCCAGGGGCATTCAACAAAACGTCAGCGTCGTTCGCCAGCTCTTCTTCAAGCTGTTAGCGGACCTTGGTCGAGATGATTTGAGTACAGCGTTTAGTTCAGTCAATGAGCGCAATGATCTGAGGAACCTCCTGAGCCGATACGCCAACTACATCGAATGGAACATGAGAGCACAGCGACTCTTCCTGGATTTTGATGTTGAACTCGAGGATACTGATCGCTTCAAGACGGGCGTGGTCGGCGATTATCGAAGCATGGGCCTGGAGATTCTTCACCACCCTGAATCCGAAACAACGGACAACGCCGATGCGAACACGTGCTATGTTTGTCAGAGCCAAGCTAACATGATCATGCTCTTCATTCTCAAGCCGAAAACGGTCAGCACCAAGCAAGAAAACAAGACACCTACGCCAGAATTCAACAAGTGGCTGTCCAAAGCTCAAAACAATCACCCGGGGTTCTCATCCGATGCGAAGACCTTCGCCGCAGATATCCTCGCCGTCCACGAATTTTACAACGAGTACTTCCTTGAAGCCAACAACAACCTCGCACAACGGGGGCCGTTTAGCGTGGCAATCAAACTGAAAAAGAATTTTTTCGCCTACCACACGAGCGAGAATTCTGCAACCGCAGTGGCCTTCATCATTGGCTACAGAGCAAACATGGAGGCAATGGATTTCGGGCAAATGCACACCTACATGGTTGACGAAGTGTACAGGCGATTGAGCGAATACCCTCAACCAAACATTTACTTCACGAAGGATGAGATTTACACGTGGAATAATCTCTTTGTAGCACATTGCGAGAAAGCCATGAAACTCATCAGGGAACAACCCGACCTTGTTAGAAGCATCATGGAATCTCGGATGAGATCAGACCACCAAATGCCAGTCCGTCGGGTCACGTCAAACCCAAGGCAAGAGCGTGAAAAATACATTCCGTCTGAGCACGAGCGACAAATCCCGACCAACCTAGCGGATTATGTCATCGAAATGGCCGGGAGGCCCATGCTGAACGATCGTCGACTCCGGCAAGAGATGAAGGCCAGAGTGGGTGTGATTGCATACCAGAGCGGTGTGGATTATGAAAATAAAAAAGGAAACAAGCGTGAGTATCTCAATCTTCCACACACCTGGGTTGACACCATCTGCGGTGTCATCTTTTCCAGACCCGTCAAAGCTGACTTTTCCCGGTACAGCAAGGAAGAAACGGCTGAATTGCTGAAAGAAATCTTGACCACGCACTTCCGCTGAAGGTTTTGAATCAAACGGAGTTGAAACCTTGGGGCCACTGGCCACATCCATGCCGAATAGCCCAAATTCACCGCGTTTGAGTCACACCGGTTGTATGCATAGGATACTCGTGAGCCTGGAAACGGCTTCATGATCCGTTGTGTTCAGCTGATGCCGAGGTCCTAAGAGGAACAAATGTAGCCCTACAGGATCCAATGATGGACTCAAACAAGAGCTGCAAGATGAGTCCCAAGACAAGAAGTGGAGTCAACAAGGTCAAACGGAGTCCCATTCGAATTATGGCCTCGAGAACGTACAACAATCCAGTAATTGCAAATCCAAAAGTGTTGGCAATGCCGACACCTGCAAAAAAACCAGTCAGCATACCCACCAATGACTCTAATTCATCCCGAGATGTCGTTTCCTGAAAGTTACTGGCTACGCTGTAAACCGCTTCCGCGCACAAGAAGAGACAAAGAAGGAAAATGCTTCCAAAGCCAGCAATGATGATGACCTCAACGGCCCTGTCTTCGAATTTTAACCACCATGTAGGGAGTTCCATTTTCATCACCAATTGTTCATATCTCACATCAAGTCAATGATGTCATCCAGATCATCGTCCACAAGAATGATGATTGAACCTGAATCGAAAGGACCAATGTCCATACGTTCAATCTCAACTCCAAGAGCGAGAAACGCTTCTTGCAGCGCCGGGAAATGAATATCATATTCGAAGATTTCATCATCCGGATCGGCGACAGTTACGAAATCATCGATGTCCAGTTCAACTGCACTCGAATAACGATGCTCGTCCAAAAACTCAACAACGTTCCACATGAGGATTCGCAAGTCTGAGAAATTGGCCGTTGTCTGTGATTTCCTCCTCCGTTCAGCATAACGACGATCAATGTCCTTTTCCAATGCTACAGGCAGTTCAAACCCGGGACAATCACGGCAGACCAAACGGAACACTCGTTTCCGTTTGGCAAGGATTTTCTCGCAATCCATGCACCAGTGCATCTCGTGACTTTCGTCAACCGAACAAAGTCCCGAGGTGCGATCGGATGAACACGCTTGGGCACTGCAGAATTCACACGGCTCAATGGGTCCTTTGGTTTGACAGAGCTGACACGTATCCACATCCATCAACCCCACAAGGCACCCAAGCCACCCTCGTCTTCTTCCCACGGATTTTTGGTCGGCATGGAATCGATGCGATACGCCAAACCACGTCGAGAAAGAACATCATCAAGGGAAGACTCGAGATCTTCCGCCGTCATCAACTCATCATCACGGGACAGGGCGAGCACCTGCGCAAACTGAATGATTTCAACGACCCACGCACCGCTCAGGCCCTTGCTTCGATTCGCAATCGAGTTGATGACCTTCTTGGTGATGGATTTATTCGTCTTCATTCCCTTGATTTTTCGCTCGAGGATTCGCTTGCGTTGCTCCTGACTTGGCAATCCGACCTCGATGACCCGATCGAAACGACCTGGACGGTCGGCGATGGCGGGATCGATGGATCCGGAATGGTTGGTTGTAGCGACCGTGATGACACCCGAGTTCTTGACCATCCCGTCCATGCACTGGAGGAATTCGCCAAGCAGGGGATGGTCAGCCACCCGGCGGTCCATGCCGCCAGTGGTGTCGATGTCCTCAACCACGATCAGGGTCGGAGAGAGTTGGCGGGCACGCTCGTACACGGATTTGATGCTCCCCCGGCTGCGAATCATTTCCGCTGAAACAAGGATGCTGGTCATCCCAGTAGACGAAGCCAACCACTTCCCAATCATCGTCTTCCCCGTCCCTGGAGGTCCAGCGAGGATGATGCCACGAGAAGAATTCAGACCCAAGGCCTGAAGCTTCGGGATGGCCCTGTGGAAGTCCAGAACATTGCGCTTGAGTTCATTTTTGACATCTTTGTCCCAAGCGATGAGGGCTCCCACCTGAGGGTCTTTCTTGATGAATCGATAGTCCAAGTCAAAGAATCGCCCTTTCAGGGGGCCACGAACAAAGAAATCAGCCTCCAAATCCTCGAGAGCTTTGAATCCAAACATCGTTTTGTCGGGGGAGAACCGTGAGATGTAGGGATTGAAGCCGTCCTCATCGCTGATCTTCTTCGTGGTGTACACCGAAATTCGCTCGTCACCGTCGTCATCGGTGGAGGATGCTACCACCATACGAGTTCCGTCTGAATGCTCCATGAGCCGGATACCGGTGTGGAGGTACTGCTGGTCATCCTCGTCTGGGATTCTTACAACCTTGTAAACTGGGCTGATTTTCCGCTCTTCCTGAAGACGGAATTCCTCAACAACGTTCCAGCCGTTTTCAGCAAAGTGTTGTTCACTGAACAATTTCAACAATCGGCCGAGGTTCTGATTCCAATACTTGGTGTAGGGGATTCCATGCCCACCAAGGAATTCTTCGATCACCACAGTAAACGGGTCCCGTGTATCGGGCTTCCGCTTTCCTCGCTCCACCATCTTTTGAGCCCGCTCAACCTCTGCAAGGTCGAGACTAAAGTCCCCGAGGTCGGACTGAACCACGACTGTGGTCCCGGGGTTGGTGTGGTTGGATTCAATTGGCATGTCATGTGAGGTGCGAACGGCAACGCCAATTCAAATCCGAGGTGGTTGAATTTGAATCTACGAATCATGCTCCATGGCAACCAAGATGAGTGAACCTACCCGAATTGAAAACAGCGATGAGCTGCAGACCATGCTCGCTTCGTCGTTTGAATTCCTCTCGCTTCCACGGGGGGAACGAATTGAATCCATGGTTCCCCGGCCGAAGTACGACGAGGTCTGGTACCGTTCAATTCGAACCAGCGGGGTTGGGAAGTGCTGTCCAACGTGCGACGTCCGGATGCGACGACCGAAGCACGAATTTGACCCCAACTCGGCGACGGTTGAACACATCGTGCCGCTTTCCATTGGTGGAGATAACAAGACGGATGGACAATTCCCCAACTGCATTCCCATGTGTCACGCATGCAATCAAGCGCGCAACAAGGTCGTACTGAAGTTCGGGAAGAGCATCGGTGTCGTCAAGTTCCTCATTGAGCAGGTCTACTGCAAGGGTGTCCGCCTCGCAGAGAAGTACCTCAATGCCTTCAAGCGATTCGTCAGTCGAGAAAAGAGTCGGAAGGCAAAGAAGAAGCGTGAACCCTTGGCAGTATCTTCCTCTTCGCAACCGATGACCTACGGGCCGAAGACCATTCAACAAGTTTCGAAGTTTGATCTCTCCCATCGCTCTTCTGTGGTTGCGCTCAGCCAATGCTTCGACCAGGTATGGACGGACGAAGAAGCGGTCCACGAATCTCATGTCCATTCCTCCGTGCGAGACGGTTGGTTTCCGGTCGTGGAAGGGCGCGGCCGCGTGCAATATCGGTCAAAGAAGAAGGTGAAACTCTGGATGAAGAAGTACCTCTCCGGGCAGATTTCAAAGGATCAATTTCTCAACGGTTTTTCAAATTGAGTAGGTAAAGAGACATGATTTCGCGCCTTCATAAACTGTCGAGAGATTACAAAAGCAAAGCAAGGGGATGGAGATTTGGTGAATAATCCGAAGTGGGAAGTGGCCTTTCATTGGCCCTCTGACCGGACCGTAACCATTGACGACATCCTCAAAATGCGGAAAGGAAACGATCCGAGGGCAGGAGATTTGTGGTGCCACAAAGCCTGCTATCCCCACACCGGTGAGATGCTCTTGTCAAGGGATTGCAGCGGATCGGGAAGGGCAAGCCACATTGCTCGGTTTCCAGGCAAGGCCCAAACCCCCGCAAGTTGCTCGTATTCTTCTTCCGCAGCCTCTCGGAGGGAGCACATCAATTACGGACAGTACCTTCATGACATGCGAACGTACTTTGAGGGAGTCATGGGGACGGAAGGCGACCCGTTTCACATTGAATCCCTTCAGTTTCCGACGGGCCGGGCAGATCCGGATGTGAGGATTGTGCATCAACCTGACGCCATGCTAGGCTGGAACACAACCAACATTATCATCATTCACAGCAACAACAAAAGAGAACGGAAATTTCTCAGGAACGGCGTCTTCCGTATGGAAGATGAATTCAACATCGTTATCCGAATCACTGAGTTTACGCCCGAACAAATTCGAGATTTCAACATGACTGGAATTGAACGGCTGCTGTTGTCTTGGGAGAAATTGCTCGATATGGTTGAGGAGTATAATTCTCCTGAGGCTGTGCAAGAACGTGAACGCGAAGCAGAATTGGAATCCGAGCGTCTGGCTGAAGAACAACGCATCCTTAGAGAACGGAACAGAACGCCTGAACAACGAAGGAGGGATCAAGAACAACGACGGAGACAAAGGAAGAGGCGAGAAAGACTCATCCTAGATCACCCTGATGCCCAACCCTTCGTTGACCGTGTCAACGCCCGTATTGAGGAACTAGAGGCATCACGGGCTGAAGAATCATCACGACTGGTCGAGCTTCAGCAATGTGATTTTTACAAAACTCGGAAGCGATGTAAGCACATCGAAGAATACGGATTTGAAGTGTACAGGGTCACCGATTACAGTGAGTTGCACAGCAGAGCGATTCACGAGGAAGTAGACCGATTGACCAACAACCCTGTCTCACGGGAGATTGAAACCATCAAACTCAACATGTTTGAAGAGGTGTGCTACGAAGCAGAGAGGGATGGCGTGAACCTGTTGGAACTTGTACCGGAGAACTTTCCTGAGAGGGATTGAAGAGGACCTACTTCCAATCTAAAGGTGCATTAGACAAAAGCACCGTTCGCATGGTTAGAAAGTGACCCCACGAGAGAGGATGCAGTATGAAGCAATCAACCTCTCGATTCAGCGGGGACGTACCGTAAGGTTGCGTCATGATTCCCCGCTCCCACGAGAGAGGATACAACACGAGGTATCCAACCTCTCGAGTGTGCGTGGACCAACGTAGAAACTGATGCGAA
>MDTD01160232.1_pt1 | contig 11791 bp, 8 predicted proteins | sample 811221 | NCBI WGS metagenome assembly MDTD01 (sample SAMN05326646, study PRJNA326480) | marine metagenome | isolation source: seawater | place: Pacific Ocean: South West | collected 2011
AGTATTTAAGAAATCCTTCGAGAAAACGAGCCCCAAGGCGATTGCAGGAGAGCTCGGAGTCTCGCTCTCCCTCGTTTATAAGTGGGCTCAGGAACAATCTGACAACGGGAGCGGGAGCCGCAATCCGCTCGACCGACTTCTCGAAATCATCCGCCTCACCGGCGAGAAGCACATCGTAGAATGGCTTTGTCAGGAGTGCGGCGGCTATTTCGTGCAGAATCCTGCAACGAGTTCTGCAGGGGGCTACGAGGTGTTACCTGCTACCTCCGAAATTATTGATCAGTTTTCTAAACTGCTCCGCCGCATTTCGGAGTCAGCCTTTGACCATTCAATCACCCCGGATGAGGCGAACACTATTCGGGAAAGCTGGGAAAAACTCAAACGATATGCGGAGGGTTTTGTCCGCTGCTGCGAGGAGGGAGACTTGGAAGCTATCGCTGCAGCCGAAAAACAAGGAGAGAGTATGTGACCCATTTGAGGCTCTAAACCAACAGCCATGTCGCTTGGTCTGAAAATAAGCCCACAAATCTGCCCCTCTCTCCCACCGGCTGTCTTGCCAAGTCTCTCTCAGCACTTAGTATCCTGCGCAAGCTCCCGTAGCTCAGCTGGATAGAGCAACGGATTTCTAATCCGTAGGTCGCAGGTTCGAATCCTGCCGGGAGCGCATTCTACAACTTTGGAGTCAATAGCCGATCTGCGATCTCGCGGAGGTTACTCCGCCCAACCAGCGACTTCCCTGAACCTCTCAACAAATCATCCTGGCTTTCTCATTGTCCTTGAGGGGATTGATGGCACTGGCAAATCGACCCAGGCGCGCCTCCTCACCGAAGGCTTACAAAAACAAGGATTCAAGGTCACCCAGTCCCGCGAACCTACCGATGGCCCTTATGGGCGTAAGCTTCGGGAGTCTGCCACTACCGGGCGCCTATCTGCAGAGGAGGAACTGGACCTGTTTCACAAAGACCGACATGAACATGTGGAGACCACTATTCGTCCGGCTCTCAATGAGGGAGACATTGTCGTTCTTGATCGCTACTACTTCTCGACCATGGCCTATCAGGGGATCCGGGGCTTCGATCCTCAGGAAATCCGGCGTACCAATGAAGGGTTCGCGCCGCGCCCTGATCTCCTTCTCCTTCTCGAACTCTCCGTGGATACTGCAATGAACCGAATAGGAGTACGCGACGGGCAGGGAAATCAGTTCGAGCGAAAAGAATCCCTCCATCTTTGCCGGGATATTTTTCACTCAGTAAAGGATGACTTCGTCCAGGTTGTCGATGCAGAACAGCCCGTTGAACAAACTCATGAGGCAATCATGAGGACAGTGCACCCAAGCCTGACCTCATTACGGGCTCGACGAGATCAGTGACTGCCCTTAGTCGACTCCTGCGGGCTCTCCCTTGAGGAACACCTCACGAGCCCGGGATCCATCGGCGGGACCTACGACCCCCCGCTGCTCAAGAATATCAACCATCCTCGCAGCTCGGGTGTAGCCAAGCCTTAGCCGTCTCTGGAGAAGCGACGTGCTGGCTTTCTGCTCTTGAATGATGACTTCCACACACTTTTGAAGAATTTCTTCGTCAGCATCCGATACCTCGTCCTCATCTCCGTCATCACCTGCTCCTCCCCCGTCAATACTGGCCTGCACGCTCTCCTCGAACCGCTGCTCACTTTGCACGGAACAAAAATCCACCAGGGATTCGACTTCTTCGTCAGAAATCCATGCTCCCTGAGCTCGATCAAGCTTTGCTGACCCCGGCGGCAAAAACAGCATGTCACCCTTACCCACCAGTTTCTCTGCTCCCTTATTGTCAAGAATGACCCGGCTATCTAAAGCTGAGGAAACTTGGAACGCGATGCGACTTGGTATATTCGCCTTGATGATCCCAGTCACCACGTCCGCACGCGGCGTCTGCGTTGCTACAATCAGGTGAATTCCAGCCGCTCTCGCTTTCTGAGCGATCCGGGCGATACACATTTCCACATCCGCAGGTGCCGTCTGCATGAGGTCTGCAAGCTCATCAATAATAATCACGATATAAGGAAACCTGTCAGGCGTCTCCTCTTCTTCATCCTCGCTCCATTCACCGTCCACCGGACCCAGCTCACCGTCTTCAAGGGCCGCTGCGATTGACTCAATATGCTCCTCATCGATCACTTCCTCCTCTTCAATTTCCTCTTCCTCCTCAACCATCGCAGGAACTCCCGCATCTCTTGCCCTGCTATTGAAGGAATCGAAATTCCGAACTCCTTCCTTGGCGAACACCTTGTAGCGTCGCTCCATCTCATTGACGCACCATTTAAGCGCTCCAACGACCTTCCTTGGGTCTGTTACAACAGGGACGACAAGATGAGGAAGGTCAGAGTAAACCTGCATCTCCACGACCTTGGGATCAATCATGATGAAGCGAAGTTCATCAGGGCCAAACTTGAAAAGGATGCTCGAGATAATCGAGTTGATGCAGACCGATTTACCAGATCCCGTAGCACCCGCAACCAGCAGATGAGGCATGGCTGCAAGATCACCGATGACAGCCTTGCCGTAGACGTCCTTGCCAAGCGCGAGCGGGATTTTCCGTTTGGAACTGCGGAACTCGTCATCCTGCAGTAGTTCCCGGAGAGCAACGGGCATACGGGAATCATTCGCTATCTCAATGCCTACGGTATCTTTCCCAGGGATCGGAGCGAGAATGTTGATCCGTTCCGCCTTGGTGGCACGGGCAAGGTCAGGCTCTAATTGGGCAATCCGGCTGACCCGCAATCCGATACTCGGATACACTTCATACCGGGTGATTGTAGGACCTCTGGTAATATCGCCAGCAGTGACATCAACTCCAAAAGCCTTGAGGGTCTCCACGATTTTTGTCTGCTGGGCAATGAGAACATCAGTATTGTCTTCTGACGGTCCTTCTTCCTCTTCGTACTCGAGCAAATCGAAGCCGGGAAGCTCATAATCCTCGAACCCCTCCGTGCTGAGAGCCGCATGCTGCGGAGACCTCTTTCGCTCAAAAGGCTTGGAGCCAGCCGCCATTGTCGGCGTGATTCTCTGAGTCGCGTCGATGATCTGCGGCTCGGGAATTTCCTGCAGGGGAAGATGCGATTGACCTTTTTCATCCTGCTCGTAGCTCACGGGCTCGTCGACAAGCTCGTGCTCTACAAGATCGTCCTCGTCCGCATTCTGGCGTCTGTTCTTTCCGGATTTACTCTTGGAGGCGGATGACTTCTTCCCAGCCGTCGCACGCTTCTTCTGAGCTGCTCTGCTTGCCCAACTATCCCGGGCCTGCTGGACTTTTTCGATACTCCAAAGGGTCAGGGCCTTGACGAACTTTAATGGATGAAACCCCAGCAGAGTAAAAAAGCTCAGCCAATATACGACACTGAGGAGAATGATTGAGCCCGCCGTGCTGAGCATTCCCTTGAAAACGATAACGCCGAACCCCTCACCGATCACACCCCCGGGGCCCGCGATAAGATAAGCTTCCTTCCAGGTGGAGAAAAAGGTCTCTTGCACCGCCAAAAGGCTGGCACCGCTCAAGAGGCAAACACAAAATCCTGCTGTGGTCCGCACGCTGTAAGCTGCACGCATGAAAAGCCTCCCAACGCCTAACCACAGCAATCCCAGCGGAAGAAGAAAGGATGCGACTCCAAAGATTTGAATTTGAATAAACCCAAGCAACGTTCCGATCGGACCAATCCAGTTCTCACGAGGATTGTTAGCTTCCAGATCAAGAGCAAACCCACTGAGAAGCGCCCAGTCGGTGAAAGGAATCTTGATCGGCAGGTCCCCCGGCGTGTAGGAAACGAGCGACAAGAGCAAAAGTATTCCAACGCCAGCAAGGAGGACTCCCATCGCCTCACGGGACCAACGAGTCTCGTTGCTACCCTTCCGCTTTGACCTGTTCCTCGAGCTCGCCATAAGTTTTCCCACAGAGTTTTTTGTGCTCTGCACGCGGTAGAATCCCCTAAAATCAAGGGTCAAACAAGATCGAATACCGCTTTTTTTAATTATCAACAAAATTAAAGCTTTCGGGCATATCCTCCGGCATTCTTCCTTACCCCTGACACATGCGCCTCCTCATCGTTTTTCTGGAAGAAGCCTTGCCTCGTCAGCTGGACCCCTCGGTCGCCAATGTTCTGGGCACCGAAAAGGCCGAAGTTGTTTACCGGGCGACTATTCGGCTGCTTCTCTCTCAGTTAAGTGGACTTGAGAGGTGTCACCTGAGATTCTGCTACCGCCCCGCGGACGCTCATGACGCCATCCGCTTTTGGCTCCTCGCAGAGATCATCGATCATCCCGGGATTCATCTGAATATCGAGGCGATTGATTTTAAATCTCAATCCGAAGGCGACCTTGGGAGCCGGATCTCTCGTGCCGCTGAGGATGCATTCGACGAGGGGTATCAACAGGTTGCCTTCATAGGCACTAATTGTATTGAAATTTCAAGTCGCTGGATCCATGCGACTTTCGCCCAACTTAACAGAAACTATAAAGCCGTTACCGGCGCAGGTCACAAAGGTGGGTGCTATCTTCTCGCTATGCGAGAATACCTCCCTTCCCTGTGTCGCCAAGTTACTTGGACGAGCTCGAGTGACCAGACGAAGACGAGTATTTTGCGACAAGCCTCCAGTGAATCCCATTCCCTCTACCAACTCCCAAACTTGTGTATTATTGAGACCTGCGCCGATTACCAATCCATCCTCTCAGGTCTGATGGGTCGTAAGTTCAGGAGTGCAATCGAAGATATTCTCGAATCTGGTTGAAAGTATCCCGCGTTTCCCAGTGGAGCTGCCTTACGGTCTCTCACTGCTTGACTCCTCCAGCCGGTCGCGTCCATTCTCCGGGACGTACCGTGTCGCCAATCCATTTCCAGCCGCTCTACATGCCCCGCGTCTGGGGCGGAAGAACCTTGGAAACCCTTCTGGGCCGACAGTTACCCGGACCGGGGCCGTGGGGTGAATCCTGGGAAGTGTCCGACCGGCCATCGGAGCAGTCTATTGTCAGTACGGGAAGATGGGCTGGAAGTAGCCTCCACGACCTCTGGACCCTGAGGCGAGAGGAGCTTTTTGGCGATAACCTGAAAAGCTCTCGTTTCCCTCTTCTCATGAAGATTCTGGACTCCAGGGACGACCTCTCCATTCAAGTTCACCCGCCAGCCAAGATCGCACCCCTGCTTGGGGGTTCTCCCAAGACAGAAATGTGGTATATCGCCCAGGCTTTACCCGGATCCAAACTCTACGTGGGCCTCCGAAAGGGAATTACTCGTGGGCAGATTGAGGAAGCGATCCGTAACGGATCGCTGGAGAACATGATTCACTCTGTGGAGCCGCAAGCCGGTCAATCCATTTTTATTCCATCAGGGCGCCTGCATGCCATTGGAGCGGGAATGTTGATTTACGAAATACAACAGAACTCGGATACTACCTACCGCGTCTTTGACTGGAATAGAGTTGGCTTGGACGGGAGGCCACGAGATCTGCACGTGCGTGAATCATTGGCGAGTATTGACTTCACGGATTACGAACCCGTAATGGACCAGCCAAAGGGGCCGAATCTGGCAACATGCCGACACTTCAAGGTGGACTTCCACCAGCTCCAGAAAGGAGCTGCGATATCTAATCCTGACCCGGATCGATTTTCGATAATCACCGTCACCAGCGGTAAAATTCTGGACGATAGCGGCACGGCCTATTCAGCTGGCGACTTTCTTCTTCTTCCCAGAGGTCCGGTGAAACTTGAAGCGGCAAACAGCACCTCTCTCTTGCAAACAACCCTTCCTCGGTAAATTCTTCTGTTCAATCCGGAAAAACAATCGCGCGGTTGTTATCGAGAATAATCCGCTCGTGCACGTGATACCGAATTCCCTTTGCGAGAGCAGAGCGCTCACAATCGCGCCCGAGACGGATAAGATCGTGAACCGAATGATAATGCTGCACTCGCTCAACCTCCTGATCGATAATAGGTCCTGCATCAAGGTCCTCAGTTACATAGTGGCATGTCGCTCCAATCAGCTTTACCCCTCTCTCGAAGGCCTTGCGATAGGGATTGGCTCCAACAAAAGCCGGAAGAAAGCTATGGTGGATATTGATCATACGCCCTTTATAGGCTGCGCAGAGCCACTCCGGAACAACTTGCATGAAGCGGGCCAGCACTACGAGCTCCACAGCCTGTTTCGTTAATAATCTATCAATGACTCGAAATCCCTTCTCCTTGTCCTCTCCAATCTCCACGTGGTGAAAGGGTATGCCTGCTTGCTCAGCGATGAGACGGCAGTCATCCCTGTTGCCGATAATCGAGGTGATTTCGACAGGAAGTTCGCCAAGCTGCGCACGCCACAGAATCTCGTTGAGGCAATGGTCAGTTTTGGTGACGAGCACCGCAGTCCGCATTCGATATGGAAGACGGCGAAAGTGCCATTGCGCATCCAGAACACGACCCAAGGTCCCAAAACCTCTGACGAATTCTTCAGTCTCCACTCTGAGCCCGGAGGTATCAATTTCCAGACGGGCAAAGAACCTGCTTCTGACCGCGTCGGTAAATTGATTGAATTCGATGAGGTTACCCTCGTGCTCGGAGACGTATCCAGCAATTCGGGCGACCAACCCAGCCCGGTCAGGACAGTCAATTTTTAGAATCAGGCCTTCTCTGATCATTGGTCAACTCGGCTTCGCTAAATTTCTAGCACGGTCACGAGCCAGTTCCAGAAAATCTCTCGCAATGGGCTTCAGGTTCTCCTGATGAATTGCCCCTACAACAACCGGAGAAAACCCTTTCAGCCGGATTGCCTTCAGTCCACCCGGCGGCTCCTTGCCGGGGATCTCCACTCCCATTCCCATGCCAAAACCCCATGAGACATAATCCCCAACAAGGTCGAGGGAATCAACCTCCATACTTGGAACAAGATCGACTCCGCGTTCCTCAAACGAATCGAGAAAAATCCTGCCGAGGACGTTCCTTGCGGGCAGACCGACGAGCGGATACTTTGGATGTTTCCGGCCCGTATCCTCATTCTTCACCAGAAGATCTCCCAGCCCTCGCACTTTCCATTGCTCCGGAACAAGAAGCACGAGAGGAATTTTCAATAGCTCAACCGTCTGTAATCCCTCGGTAATTCGTTCGCCGATAATACTTATGGCAAGATCAACCTGCTGACTTTTAAGAAGCCCCTGCAGCTCTACCGGCTCCACCTCACGAAGTGAGAAGCGCGCTGACGGGCTGTTCGCACGCAATTCTGCAAGAAGGTCCGGAAGGTGAATTCGTAGTGCAGAACCGGAAGCCGCTATCCGCAGATGAGATCCTTCCTCTCCTTTGAGGCGGGCTTCCACCTCTCCAACTTGAGAAAAGAAAGGATACACAAAATCATACAATTCATCTCCGGCAGGCGTCAGCGCGAACGGCCTCCGGTTGAAGAGCTTCACACCCAGCTCTTTTTCAAGCTGAAGGATTTGCCCACTCACTGCCGGCTGCTGAATTCCGTAGGGCATCCGCCGGACTGCAGACGTGATGCCTTCATATTTGGCAACAAAGTAGAAAAGCTCAAGGTGGTGAATGTTCATTTAATAGATCAAATGAAGATGCTGTTATCACTACAATCGATGATTTATTTTCTCTTATCGAGAACAAAGATATTAAGCACCTGTTTTCCGATGAGCTCCCTAGGGGTATATCATCATCGCAGATTGCTTGAATGATTACCCGTTAGAATCACAATCAGGACATGCGTGCCGTCATCCAGCGAGTATCTCGTGCTTCCGTCGCTGTAGAAGGAACGGTCATTTCTTCAATCAAATCCGGACTACTGATCCTCTTAGGCATTGAGGAAGCAGACGACTCGACGGACATCGAATGGCTCACGCAAAAGATCACAAGCCTTCGTATTCTTGATGATGCAGAAGGCCGGATGAACCTCTCTCTGCGGGATACCGGGGGAAGAGCGCTTGTCGTTAGCCAGTTCACTCTCCATGCCAGCACGCGAAAAGGAAATCGTCCCTCCTTTATCCGCGCAGCACCTCCTGCACACTCCAAGCCACTTTACGACCAGTTCTGTACAGCTCTTTCCGCCCATCTTGGACAACAAGTCGAGCGAGGGCGCTTCGGAGCAACGATGGATGTCACACTCGTGAACAACGGTCCTGTCACCATCATAATTGATTCACGAAAGCGCGAGTAATCAAGTCCTCCAGAGAAGAATCAGTCCTTCACGCGAATCTTGGAACCGCAGTACATACAACGAAAGCTCGAGAACAGAAGGGTATCCCGCGCCGCCGCATAACCAAACCCGAGAATCGACCGGACTGCTCGTTCATGCTTTTGACAATTCTTACCCACGAAACACCGCTCTCCACAATGCTGGCATCGCGCCCGGATTCCCAGAAGCAGGTAAAAGAGGAGAGAAGTGGGAAGCAGAAGTAACGCAAAGGCAAGGCTGGGTGAGGGACGGAAGCCGAATCCAAACGCCGCAATTCCAACAACGATCACACCGACCAACGACAAGATCCCTAGCAAAGTCATAGCCACCGTGAAAACTGCCGCCCAGCGAACAAACCCTGCATTGGGGTGAGGCACACCCCGGCTGCGGTGCCCACGCTTTGATTCTGTTTTTTGAGCACCACTCGGACCGTGAAAGACCTCAACAGGTTTCTTTGTCACTGTGTATCCGCGGTCTCCTCCTCCCTCATCTTCAGTTTTGCGACCCCAATCCTTCGTTCGTTTGTATTCGGCTTTGGGCTCTGCCGATGAACCCAAATCAACGATCCTGGCCAGAGGCAGGGAAATCATCTCGATCCCAGCCCTCTGCACTTCCACCGCTGAAACCTCGCACGCCTCTCTACCCGAGGCCCTCACCTCTTTTTCCAGTAACTCTCGGCCTGTCATCTGCCAGGCTTCAATGAGACTCTCTGACGGGATCCTGATCTCTTCTGCAAAATCTTCCCCGACTTTGTCCAGATGCTCGAAGATTTCAACTGCATCGCTAGCGATAAATTTTTCCACAGTGTCCAGCCCTGCGCCGTGAAGAAGTGCGACACCATCTTTATCGAGGCCTGGAAGTTCCGCAATATCTCTCATCCTGATTGTTGTATTGAAGAGTGTGTGGCGAGGAGAGCCTTTGGTCAGGATAGTGCTGCGAGAAGCTCCTCTAACTGGATCATTTTCTCTCGCCACTCCTCCAGGCGACCTTGCTCCTTTTTCACAATCTCCGGCTTTGCATTCTCCACGAACTTTGGATTTCCCAGCATCCCCTCGCTTCGCAGGAGCTCTTTTTGGACCTTGGCGATTTCCGCTCCAATCCTTTTCTTCTCAGCGTCCAGGTCGATCAACCCCTCCAAGGGAAGATACACTTCGCCGATTGCTGTCACCGCGACTGGCGTTCCCTTAGGCGCCTCATAATTCTCGAGAAATTCCACCTTCCGCGCGCCGCAAAGGATAGCCAGAGTTGCTCCCTCTCCTTCCGCCCAGCCCTGACCCGTTTTGACGATAAGTCCAACGTTCCTGTTCGCTGCGAGATTGTATTCGGCCTTCAGGTTTCTGATTCGCGAAACTGAGTCATATACCTCTCCCACTTTTTCCTCAGCCGCCTGACAATCTTCGTCAGACAATCCGAACTTTTCCACCGGAGAGAATTTTGGAAGCTCTTTTTCCATCAGAAGGGATCCTTCTGCGAACCCAAGCTGCTCCCATAGCTCCTCGGTAAGATGAGGCATGTAAGGATGAATCAGCTGGAGATACCGTTCCAGAATAATGTCTATCACTTCAAGAGTTGAAGCCTTGCGTTCCTGATCAGCCTCTTCGGCAAAGTCCCCTTTAACCGATTCAAGATACCAGTCGCAGAACTCAGACCAGAAGAATTGATACAACTGCTGAGCGGCATCATTAAAAGCATAGCTCTCCAGCGCGTGCCGCACACTTTCCTCAAGCGCTTTTAACTTTGCGAGAATAGCAACCGCATAGATATTCGGCTTCGCAGAAACGCCTGTTACCGGACCCTGCATCTCTCTGTAGCGGCAGGCGTTCCAAAGCTTGTTAGCGAAATTTCGGCCCTCCTCGATCTGCTTTTCATCATACTTCACGTCCAACCCCGTTGGAGCAATCCGCATCAGTCCGTAGCGTAAAGCATCAGCTCCATAATCCGACATTAAGTCAAGAGGATCCGGGGAGTTCCCAAGGGTTTTCGACATCTTTTTCCCGTCGATATCCCGGACGATACTATTAAAGTATACATTGCTGAATGGGATTTCACCTTTGAATTCCAATCCCGCCATAATCATACGGGCAACCCAGAAAAAGATAATGTCAGGACCCGTACAAAGATCGACTGTCGGGTAGAACTTAGATTGCGTGGGTTCATCCATTGTTGCATATGGCCACAGCCACGAGCTGAACCACGTATCCATCACGTCGGGGTCCTGGACCCATTCCGAATCACTCTCATTTGGAGGATCTACTCCTACATGGATATCACCATTTTCGAGGTTGGACAGATCCAGGCTTTCTGCCTCCTGTAGCGAGTCGACCTTGTCTCGCCGATACCACACAGGCACACGATGACCCCACCACAGCTGGCGACTGATACACCAGTCCTGAATGTTCTCCAGCCAGTGAAGGTAGGTTTTTTTCCAGCGATCGGGACGAAACACGATTTCTCCCTCTGCAACCACCCTCGTCGCTCGCTCAACCTCTGGATATTTCAGAAACCACTGCATCGAAATCCGGGGTTCTATTGGCACCCCTGCACGCTGGGAAAACCCGACGTTATTTTCATAATCCTCCACCTTTTCGAGAAGGCCCAGCTCCTCCAGCTTGGACGCCGCGAGGTCCCTTACCTCAAAACGGTCCAGCCCGTGAAAATCAGGGCACGCGGGACAATTGACACTACCGTCCGGATTGAGCACATCGACAATCTCAAGATCGTGACGAAGTCCTATCTCGAAGTCCGCCTTATCGTGAGCCGGAGTCACCTTGAGGACTCCCGTCCCGAACTCTATGTCAATGTGCTCATCGGCTACTATTGGAATTTCCGCTGCGGGAAAGGGCCTACGCACTCTCTGGCCGACTAGGTGACCATATCGAGGATCTTTTGGATTAACCGCAACACCGGTGTCTCCCATCAGTGTTTCGGGACGGGTAGTGGCAATCTGAAGGTAGCTTCCGGGATCATCAACCAACTCATACTTCATATAGTAGAGCTTCGAATTCTGCGGCCTCATTTCTACCTCTTCATCTGACAGGGCCGTAAGCGAAACAGGACACCAATTGACCATCCTCTTGCCACGGTAGATGAGGCCCTTTTGAAACAAGTGAACAAAAACCTGCTGAACCTCACGGGAGTAATCTTCATCCATCGTAAAGCGCTCGCGACTCCAGTCACAGGAGCATCCAAGGCGCTTAAGCTGCTCGATAATGATCCCTCCGTGGTGCTCCTTCCACTCCCATACCATTTCAAGAAACTTCTCACGCCCAACATCATGCTTGGTCTTACCCTCGGCCCTGAGCTTTTGCTCAACCTTTGTCTGCGTGGCAATCCCCGCATGGTCTGTACCCGGCAGCCAGAGCACTTCCTTCCCCTCCTGTCGGGCCCTGCGACAAAGGATATCCTGCAAGGTGTTATTCAAGACATGCCCCATGTGCAGAATTCCAGTGACGTTCGGAGGCGGAATGACTATCGAATAAGCGGGCTTGTTCGAGGTTGCGTCCGCGCGAAAACCATCCGACTCCAGCCACTTCCGGTGCCATTTCTCCTCTACCTCGCGAGGTTCATATGCCTTGCTGAGCTCTGCCATTGCCGGCGGAGGGAAA